>Ga0156797_126_pt4 | contig 31535 bp, 28 predicted proteins | sample RifOxyD2_FD_112098 | JGI IMG/M metagenome (GOLD analysis project Ga0156797, IMG submission 112098) | Candidatus Lambdaproteobacteria bacterium RIFOXYD2_FULL_50_16 | reverse complement strand
AACTCCTAAAAAACAATCAAGCTCAAAACAACCGAATGACCGAAGTCTTAATGGCTCAAGATTATCAAGACCTAACCGGCCAATTGATCAATAAGGTAATGGCGCTACTTAAACACCTAGAAAGCGATCTGATCGAGTTGGTTACCCGTTTTGGCTCCAAAAAAATTGCCACACCCCAATCTGAAGTGCGACTCAATGGACCGATGCACGAATCCCATGAAGAACGTCAAAATCAAGACAATGTGGATTCTCTCCTCAGCCAGTTTGGGTTTTAAAATGAAAAAGTTTTATCTCGCGGCGCTAATTTCCTTTTTGAGTTTGCCCCTCTTTGGACAACCGGCCATTAAAACCCGAGTCACCACCACCTGGACCGACTCTGCGAGTCCTAAGGTCAGCGTAGAACCCGCAGCCACGCTGCCCACTCCTAAAAGTGCAGAGGCCCCTAAACCAGAGACTAAGCCGACCCGCGCCAAACTTTACCAATACCGGGTCCAGGTGGGTGCCTTTAGCTCTGAAGAAAACGCCTTACGCCTTCAAGAGCGAATGAAATCAGCGGGCTTTATGGCGCAAATCCATATTTCAAAAGACCTGGACCGGCGGATTTGGTATCATGTGCTGATTGGCGACCATAAAGACCAAAAATCGGCCTTAAAGCAAGCCGCTGAATATGTTGATAAATACAACATGAAGGCGGTTGTATTAGACGAAAATAAGACCCTCCGAGTTTTTAACCCAGAGGCCGAGCTAGTGCTTAAAGAAAAGGTGCCCGAAGTTTACGGTCCTCCTGGGGTGATGGACCCCGAATTAATCGAGCCACCCCAAACGATTTACACCCCTGCGGTGGAACCAGACAAAAAATTCACCTTCCAAGTGGGTGGGCTATACCGGTTAAAACCAGCTCAAGAACTGGTCCAAACTTTGAGAAAAAGGGGTTACCGCCCTATAATCACCAAACGCCAAGACGCCAACGCGCTGGAATGGTGGTATTCGGTTGAGATTGGCTTTTTTTATACCAAAACCGATGCCGAATATGCGGCTAGTGCCTTTTTTGACAAAGAACACATCCAGGCAATTGTCCCAAATCCGCAAATAAAACCTAGCCCTTCTGAAAGAAAACCTGAATAAGCGTTATTTTTAAAGGTTTTTTCGGTTGACAGGAGCCGGGGGGAGCGTTAAGCACCTATGAGGCAAGCCGTTTATTGCCCTCATCCGGCGGGCAAAAAAGGCAATAAGTTTGACGAAGGATTCTTCAAATGCGCCAAGGTAAATACCAGGAAGGTAGAGTAGTTGTTGGTTTAGACATCGGTACCACCAAGATTTGTGTGGTTGCCGGAGAGATCACCAGCAAGGGTCGGGTCCGTATCATCGGATTTGGACAGACTCCTTCACAAGGCCTCAATCGAGGCGTAGTCACCAACATCTCTGCGGCTGCGGCCGCGATTCGGATGGCCGTTGAGGAATGCCAACTCAAGTCGGGCATTGAGATCGAATCGGTTTATGCGGGTATTGCAGGACACCACATCACCGGGCTTAACCGTGACGGGGTGGTGGCGGTTCGTGGCGACACTATTACCGAGTACGATATTCAACGGGTGATCGAAACCGCTCGCGCTTGCAACCTGCCCGACAAAGAAATCCTGCACACCCTTTGCCAAGAATATATTGTCGATGGCCAAGACGGCGTTAAGCAGCCGGTAGGCATGGCGGGCAAGCGTTTAGAGGCAAAGGTTCATTTGATCCTAGGCTCGGTCACCTCGGCTGCCAACATTGTCCAATGCTGTCACCACGCAGACTTGCACGTTAATAACGTAGTGTTAGAACCCCTAGCCAGTAGCCTTGCTTGTCTAGAGGAAGAGGAAAAGGAATTGGGCGTGGTCCTGCTCGACATTGGCGGCGGCACTAGCGACATGGTTATCTATAAAAATGGCAGTATTGTGCATACCTCAGTCTTGCCCTTAGGTGGGCATCAGGTAACCAATGACATTGCGATTGGCCTACGCACGACCAAAGACGAGGCCCTAAGGGTTAAACACGAATCAGGCATTGCTCTAGCCAGCATGGTGGGCGCTGGTGAAACCATCACCCTCAAAGGGATAGCCGGGCGCGAAAACCGGGTTTTAGAGAAACGACTGCTAGCTGAAGTGGTCGAGGCCCGTTTTGAAGAAATCTTCGACCTGATCCTTTCAGATATTCAACGCAGTGGTTATCTGCCTTCTTTGGCGGCGGGTGCCGTATTAACGGGCGGCTCCAGTCTTATGAAAGGCCTACCCAAACTGGCCGAACGACTTCTGCAACTCCCCAGCCGGATCGGCACCCCGATTCATATCGAGGGACTAGATGAATTAGTTGATTCCCCTGTCTATGCAACTGCCGTTGGGCTGGTCAAATATGGGGCTGAAAACGACATGGACACCACCTTTTCTCGGGATTCCAATCCTGAAAGTATTCTCACCGATGTGGTGAGTAACATGAAAAGCAACATCAAAAACTTTTTCGATTTGTTTTAACAGGAACGATTTCGGCGTTTTTCTTGCATAACCCTGCAAGGGATTATACTCAACGGTATTTTAGGGTCTAACGGGCAATATTTCATCCAGGAAGGGCATCATGGTAATCGAGTTCGATAGCATCGAAACAGGAGCTCACGGAACAGGGCTACCGGTTATTAAAGTTTTCGGCGTAGGCGGTGGCGGTGGTAACGTGGTTAACCGCATGGTCCGCGATAATATTAAAAATGTGACCTTTGTAGCTGCCAACACCGATGTGATGGTGCTCAATTCTTCACTGGCTGATATCACCATCCCCCTAGGAACCCAAATCACCAAGGGTCTTGGGGCGGGCATGAAGCCAGAGATTGGTAAAATGGCCGCCGAAGAGGCGATAGCCCAGGTTAACGCCTGTCTTGAAAATACAGACATGGTGTTTATCGCTGCCGGAATGGGCGGTGGTACGGGGACCGGGGCCGCTCCGGTAATCGCTGAAATGGCGCGTGAGAAAAAAATTCTGACCGTCGGCGTGGTGACTACGCCCTTCCGCTTTGAAGGCTCTAAACGCGCCAAACTGGCAGAAAAGGGAATCGAAGAACTACGCAAGCATGTGGATACCCTGATGGTGATCCCCAACAACAAGCTGTTGGAAATCGCTAGCCAGAAGACCACTATGAACGAGGCCTTTGAGATTGCTGACGACGTACTAAAACAGGCGATTAGCGGGATTACCAATCTAGTTAATTTAGAAGGGGTGATCAACCTAGACTTTGCCGACTTGAAAACCGTTATGAGTAACAAAGGTCGGGCGATTATGGGTACCGGTGTTGGCCATGGCGAAAACCGGGGCCTAGAGGCGGCTAAAAAAGCTATTTCCAGCCCGCTCCTTTCAGACCGCCCCATCTCGGGCGCGACCGGCGTGATTATTAACATCGTCGCCGACGAAAACTTCTCTTTACTAGACGCCGAAGCGGCAGCCGACTTTATTCAGTGCACCGCTGACGCCGATGCCGACGTAATCTTTGGTTTGGTAACTGACCACACCAAGGACAATGAAGTGGTAATTACGGTTATTGCAACCGGATTTGGCGCAGCCGAAGAAGTGCAGCGCCCGGTGGCCCATGCTCCTCTACGGGTTGTAGATAGCATGAAAAACAAGAAGGACGAGTTAGAGCCCATGGTTCGTCCGGCGGTGGCACAGCCTTCGCGACTCTCTGAAGAAACCCTATACTCGGCCCCGATCAGCCGTGAGTCTCAAATCAACGAGGCCCGCCCCGCTGAAATCGCTAAGCCTGAACACCATCTCTACTATCCCGACACCGAAGCGGCTGAAGCTCGGCAAATGAAGGTTGAGGATTACGAAATCCCCAGCTTTATGCGTAAACAGCGCCTTCAGCGCTGAGGGTTAAAGGCTGTCCTTGCCTAATGCCGGGCCGTTATCTATAATGGCCCGGTCATCTACTCCTCTATTTCAATGAAAAACGACCCGAAACCCTTTTTGTGGGCCTATCTGGCCATTGCCTGCCTTGGTTGGGCGCTGACCGAGACCCTGCTTTTACTTAGCGGTACTGGCCTAAACTATTTGGTGCCTAGCCTGGTGGGCCTGATGGTAGGTTCCGTTATGGGCGCACTCCTGGCCGGGACCGACGGTTTTTTATCTCAAAACCCTTGGGCTCTAAAGTCAGGCATTAAGTTCGGCGGGATTTTAGGCGGGATCGGGGGGCTAGTTGGTTTTTTTATGTCCCAACAGGGTGCGCTTCAATTGGGCGAACTTCCTATCGAAGCGACCAACCTAATTTTAGCCCAAAAGTGGCTGGTGCTAGCGGTATTGATTGGCACAGGGATGGGACTCGCAGAACAATCAAACAAAGCGGTTAGCCGGGGCGTGTTAGCCGGACTAGTTGCCGGCGGGGCGACGAGCCTTTTTTCTGGGTTAGCGGCCGCCTTTTTCCCCTGGCCTGTAGGGCTTCGGGGATTAAGCCTGTTTTTTTTGGTGTTATCCTTTTTGGTGGCACGCACCAAGCTTCGCGGCACCCACAAAGGAGCATGGTTAATCTCTTTAAACGGGCGCAACGAAGGCGCCCGCTATGAGTTAAATAAAAGCCTGTATCACCTGGGCACCCAAAGCTCGGACGAGATTAACTTAGAAAGTTATAAAGATATCAACAGCACCCATGCCAAATTGATTTGGTATGAATGTGGCTATTCGTTAGTGGATAACGACCCTTTCTGCCGAACCTATGTTAATTTTAGAAACATCGACGAACAACCGCTAAAAACCGGCGATATTGTCAAGATAGGTTCCGCCCTTTTCCAATATAGTGTTTCATGAAAGCTTGGATAACCTTATTATTGTTGGTCCTACCTGGATCACTTTGGGCGTCAGACCGCTTTTTGGCAGAGCCAGGAGGCTTGGGCCTTTTTTTAGTGGCCCCGCTTTTGGTTTTAGGCTTAGCCGGATTGGTTTTAGCTAAAAATCGTTATATCACCTCAATTCCAACTCGGCACGGTTTCAGCCTGATTACGCCCGGCAAAAAACAACGTTTTTTCCCTATTGTTGAGTCCGTAGAATCGATGGAACCGGTCGTCAAAGCCTTGGGCGATGAAGGGATCAATATTTATTCGAACGTGGCCAAAATAACCTTGTCTCACAAGCCTCAAGGCCTGTTTTTAGAGGAAAAAAACTACAAGATTTCGATCCTAGTCAATCGCCGCCGGAGTCGCCGCTGTTTTTTAAACGATGGCGATATTTTGGATATGGGCGAATTAACCCTGCTCTACCACAGCCCCCATCCCTATCGAGAGAATCAGGAAGACAAGGAACAAGCAGGTCACCAGATCCCTAGGGTCAAACGGGTACAGGGCAAGCCGATCAAGACCTATCCTAGCTTAATCCCGGCAGATAAACGAAAAAAGACCTTTTTCCTTACTCAAAATCTGACCTTTGTAGGCCGCTCGGACATGAACGATTTAGTGTCAAAGTCCAAAGGGATGGCCCCCAGGCATAGTAAAATCGAAAAGGTTGCAGGAAGGTATAAAATCATTGACCTCGACACCCAAGGGGGTACCTTTGTTAATGGCCGTAGAGTTGAACAAAAGTTTTTAAAAGATGGCGACCATATCTCTTTTGAATCAGTAAAATACCTATTTTCCTTGTCTGGCGAACCTCGTTAGAGATAGGAAATCTCAACGGGGCTCTATCGCCCTTACAACCACGAGCCATATCATGCAAGAGACTTTCTTAGCTCCCAAAGGATTTAGTTTTTCCGGGGTGACCGCCGGGATGAAACAATCAGGTAAAAAAGATCTGGGTCTAGTTTATCTTGAGCGCCCTGGAGTAATGGGCGGGGTTTATACCAAGAACCGCTATCCTGCCCCCTCCATCACTTACTGCCGGGGGTTGACCCCTAATGCTTTGCTTCACGCGGTGGTGGTAAACTCAGGTATCGCCAACGCGGCTACCGGTGAAGAAGGGGCAAAACGCAATATGCATTTTGCGCAAGAGGTTGCTCAACATTTGGGGGTTCCGCAGACCTCGGTGCTCGCGAATTCGACGGGTGTAATCGGGCATCACCTGCCTTTGGAAAAAATTTCAGCGGCTATGGCTAGCCTCAAAGCTGGCCTCGGCAAGGACCCGATGGCTTTTGCCGAAGCAATTATGACCACCGACTTAAAAGCTAAGTTAAGTCAGCGGACCGTTGATATTGGTGGGCAAAAGTATCAAGTATTAGGGATTACCAAGGGTTCGGGGATGATCATGCCCAACATGGCAACCATGTTAGGCTACGTTTTCACGGACGCGCCCATCCCAGCAAGTGAGATACAACGAATCACCAAAGAGGCGGCCGATCAAAGTTTTAACCTAATTTCAGTCGATAGCGACACCTCGACAAGTGATTCGTTTATGGTAATCAGTTCTAACCCTGGACCTGGGATTGAACTTGAAAAAACAGAACGTGCTATCCACGAGGTTGCCAAGGACCTAGCAAGGGCGATTGCTGCCGACGGCGAGGGTGCGCATCACCTGTTAGAAGTCAATGTTGAGCGAGCCGTAAGCGAAACCATGGCCCACTCCGTGGTTAAGGCGGTGCTCAATTCGCCTCTAGTCAAAACCGCAATCCACGGAAAAGACCCCAACTGGGGCCGGATCTTGGCGGCGGTAGGAAATGGGTTACAACCCTTTGAAGGCACCGACAACCTTCCCGTGACCATCAAACTACAAGGGGTGCCCGTTTTTGAAGGGGCGCGCCCTTTGGAATTTGACGCCAAAGCACTATCGGGCAAAATGGCGGAATTTAAGGTTGTTATTGAAATCGACCTCAAATCGGGGCAAGTCGGGCTGACCGGCTGGGGATGTGATTTGAGCCGCGAATACATCCAAATCAACGCTGACTACCGGACCTGATATGCGGATCCGGGCGGATCGGCATATTCCTTGGATAAGGGAGTTTTTTGGCTCCTTAGGACAGTTAGAATTATTCGACCCACCCGACTTTGGGAACCTTAATGGGGTGGATGCGCTATTAGTGCGCAGCACCTCTTTGGTTAATTCCCAAACCCTGGGGCAGGCCCGCCCGAAGCTGGTTGCCACTGCTACTGCAGGGACCGATCACTTAGACCTCGATTTTTTGTCCCAAGCAAAAATCCCCTGGGTCTATGCTCCCGGCTGCAATGCCCAAGCTGTTGCCGAATGGGTTGTGGCGGCTTTGGCCCAGCAAAATAGCGGTTTGTTGGGCTTAGAAGGCAAAATTTTAGGGATTGTGGGACTGGGGGCGGCAGGTGGTGCTTTAAAGCGTCTAGCCTCGATTTTAGGGCTTAAAATACTTGCCAGTGATCCTTTAAAAGAATCCGCTGGCGACTCGGGTCCATGGAGGCCTTTAGAAACCCTTTTAAGTGAATCCGATATTATTAGCCTCCATGTACCCTTGGTTAAAGACGGGCCTTTCCCAACCGCCCCTTTATTAGGTGACAAACAACTCGCCCTAATCCGCCCTGGAAGCTTTTTAATCAATGCCAGTCGCGGCCCGGTGATCGAGGGATTGGCGCTTTTAAAAAAGGCTTCCGAACTGGGTGCCTTAATTCTCGATGTTTGGCCAGAAGAACCGAAAATCAATCCAAATCTCTTAGCCCAAACCCAGCTTGCTAGCCCCCATGTGGCGGGTTACAGCCAAGGGGCTAAATATCGGGGCACCCAAATGATCGCCCAGGCTTTTTGCCTACAATTTGGACTTAAAATAATCGCGCCTTCGATTCCATTTGCGCCCCAAGAGATCAATTGTCCAGATAACTTAGCCCAACTCTTTGGGCAGATTAGTGGCCAAGCCAAAGACGACCAAAACTTACGCCAAGGGTTAGATTTTAAAGAGCTTCGGGATCATTATTCTTTCCGCCCCGAGTGGAGCCAGATTTTACTTAAATCTTCGAATAATCTCCCCAAAAAAGAGCAGGAATTGGCGGCAAAACTTGGGTTTTGTTTGCTCTAAACAATTTAGCAGCCCTCCTTCCCAAGACCAGCCCAAAGGCATTTAGAGGACTGCTTAGGGGTTTTCCATTAAATAGTCTATCTAAACAGTTGACACGAATAAGCGTAATTGTAAGAATCATGCCGTTTTGACCATTGGGCTCATCGGCCCAAAAAATCCGCACCCACCCCCAGGAGATACATGGGAAACCAGTCGAAGATAATCTACACCAAGATTGATGAAGCGCCCGCATTGGCTACTTACTCGTTGTTACCGATTCTAAAGGCTTTCACCAAGGGTACAGGGATCGACTTGGAGACCAGCGATATCTCCCTTGCTGGGCGGATTATTGCCCTATTTCCAGACCGGCTCAAATCAGAACAGCGAGTCGCCGACCATCTAAACGAATTGGGCGAACTGGCCAAAACTCCCGAAGCTAACATTATCAAGCTTCCCAACGTTTCTGCCTCCGTACCCCAGCTCAAAGCAGCGATTAAAGAACTCCAAGAAAAGGGCTACAACCTGCCTGACTTTCCTGAAGATCCAAAAACCGATGATGAAAAAGCGGTTAAAGCCACCTACGCTAAGGTTTTGGGTAGTGCCGTTAACCCGGTATTACGCGAAGGCAACTCGGACCGCCGTGCGGCGCTTTCGGTTAAAGCTTTTGGCCAGAAGTATCCCCACAAAATGATGCGGCCTTGGCCAAAAGGCTCTAAGACCCGTGTCGCTTATATGAACGACGGCGATTTTTACGGCACGGAACTTTCCACCACCATGGCAGCCGCAGGTAACGTTAAGATTGAGTTTGTAGGCAAAGACGGAGCGGTTAGCGTTTTAAAGGAAAAAACCGCTTTAGAAGCGGGCGAGGTGATTGACTCTTCGGTATTAAACGTCAAGAAACTACGCGCTTTTTACGCTCAGGAAATCGCAAACGCCAAAAAGGACGGGATCTTGTTATCCTTGCACCTGAAGGCTACGATGATGAAGGTTTCAGACCCGGTGATGTTTGGTCACGCGGTCGAGGTGTTTTACAAGGATGTTTTTGAAAAACATGCTGGTACCATCAAGGAGTTAGGGGTTAACGTTGCCAACGGTTTGGGGGATCTTTACGCCAAGCTAGAAAAGTTGCCCGCAGATAAAAAAGCAGAAATCGAAGCTGATATCCAAGCGGTTTACACGAAGCAACCCGCCTTAGCCATGGTGGATTCGGGCAAAGGGATTACCAACCTACATGTTCCTTCTGACGTGATTATCGACGCCAGTATGCCCGTTGTAGTGCGCGATGGCGGCCAAATGTGGGGTGCAGATAATCAACTGCACGACTGCATTGCCATGATTCCAGACCGCTGCTACGCCACCATTTATCAAGTCACCATTGCTGATTGCCAAAAACACGGTGCGTTGGACCCGGCAACCATGGGCAGTGTGGCCAACGTAGGTTTAATGGCCCAAAAAGCCGAAGAGTACGGCAGCCACGACAAAACCTTTATCGCCCCTACTGACGGGGTGATTCGGGTTGTGGATCAAAGCGGTAAAGTGTTGCAAGAACAAAAAGTTGAGAATGGCGACATCTTCCGCATGTGCCAAACTAAAGACCCAGCTATTCAAGACTGGGTTAAGTTGGCCGTGACCCGGGCTCGTGTCACCGGGCACCCCACCATTTTCTGGCTTGACCCCAAGCGGGCACACAATCGAGAGCTGATAGCTAAGGTAAACAAATACCTACCCAATCACGATACCAAAGGGCTCGACATTCGGATTATGTCCCCTGATGACGCGATCCAGCTGTCTTTAGACCGGATTCGAAAAGGCCAGGACACCATAAGTGTTACAGGCAACGTTTTACGCGACTACCTGACCGATCTCTTCCCGATTTTGGAACTAGGTACCAGCGCCAAAATGTTGTCGATTGTCCCCCTGATGCAAGGTGGCGGGTTGTTCGAGACCGGCGCTGGTGGTTCGGCTCCTAAACATGTGCAGCAGTTTACCTCAGAAGGCTTTTTGCGCTGGGATTCGTTAGGTGAGTTTTGCGCGATTGTTGCGAGTTTTGAGCATGTCGCCCAACAAGGCAACCCCAAGGCCCAAGTTTTAGCAGACACCTTGGATGCCGCCATCGGCGAGATCCTTGAACACGGCAAATCCCCAGGCCGCAAGATCGGGGAACTAGACAACCGGGGCAGTCATTTTTATCTGGCCCTGTACTGGGCTCAAGCCTTAGCCAAGCAGGACAAGGACAAAGAGCTTAAAGCTAGGTTTGGCTCGATTGCCAAAAGTTTAGCCGATAACGAGGCTAAAATCGCTGGCGAGTTGAGTGCAAGCCAAGGCAAGCCGCAAGACATTGGCGGGTACTATATGCCTATTGAAGCTAAGGCCAACGCCGCTCTACGGCCTAGCCATACACTAAACGGCATAATTAACGCCATGTAATAAAAAGCACCCCCAATCGTTGGGGGATGCTGAAATCAAAGGGAAGGTCTTCAAGGCCTTCCCTTTTTTTTTGGGTTGGTGTTAGGCTTGGGCCATGCTTTTAGAAACCAAAAATTTAGTCAAAACTTACGGCAAACGCACCGTCGTCAAAGGGGTCAGTTTTAAGATCACCCAAGGCGAGGTCGTGGGGCTATTGGGCGCTAACGGGGCCGGGAAAACCACCAGTTTTTATATGGTGGTTGGGGTGGTTAGGCCTAGTTCTGGGCAAATCTTTTTAGACCAAAAAGAGGTCACTGGGCTACCCATGTACCAACGCGCCCGTGCTGGAATTGGCTACCTCCCTCAAGAGGCCTCGGTTTTCCGTAAAATGACGGTTGAAGAAAATTTGATCAGCATCTTAGAGCATTTAGGAAAGACCAAAGCTGAGCAGAAAGCCAAGGCCGATCAGGTTTTAGAGGAGTTACACATTACCCATATTCGCCAAAACAAAGGCTATAGCCTTTCTGGCGGAGAGCGCCGGCGTGTAGAAATCGCCCGAGCCTTGGTCACCAACCCGGCCTTTATGCTCCTTGATGAGCCCTTTGCAGGGGTGGACCCGATAGCGGTGATTGATATTCAAGGGGTTATCAAAGAATTGGCCGCCAAAGGCATCGGAATCTTAATCACTGACCACAACGTCCGCGAAACCCTAGGGATTGTGGATCGGGCTTATATCATGAACGACGGCCAGATTTTAGTGGAAGGGGAACCAAAGCAGATCATCCAAGACGAGACCGCCAAGAAGGTTTATCTGGGCGAACATTTTACTTTATAACTTTAAGGCGTTCAAGGGCGATTCATGCGGCTTTTACGGCTAGAACTGGCCGGATTCAAGTCCTTCCCGGACAAGGTTTCCATCGACTTTATCCAAGACGGGGTTTCCATCGTGGTAGGCCCTAATGGCTGTGGCAAGTCTAATATTGTGGACGCCATTCGCTGGGTTTTAGGGGAGCAATCCGCCAAACACCTCCGGGGCGCTCAAATGGAAGACGTGATCTTTGGCGGCAGCACCTCACGCCCAGCAGCTGGTCTCGCCCAGGTCACCTTGAGCTTCGCCAACCCAGAACACGACAGCATTAACAAATACTCGGAATTCTCTGAAATATCAGTAACTAGAAAACTATTCCGCACAGGGGAAAGCCTCTACCAGATCAACAAGACCAACTGCCGCCTATCCGACATTCGCGAACTCTTTATGGACACCGGGATCGGTGGCAAAGGGTATAGTATCATCGAACAAGGCAAGATCGACCGGATCGTCACCAGTTCGGCCCTGGAACGCCGAGCGTTGATTGATGAAGCCGCCGGGGTTATCAAGTTTAAAAGCAAAAAGGCGGAGGCTCAAAAGCGTTTTGTAAAATCTAGAGAAAACCTGGACCGGGTTAAAGACCTATTAGAGGAATTGGTAGATCGCGAGCAGAAATTAAAACTCCAAGTGGCCAGGGCCGACCAATTTATAGAAGCCAAAGGTCGTATGGAGCGGCTTCAACAGCTGGCCCAAGCGACCCAGTGGCTGCAACTTAAGGAAAAAGCCGATAAAATTGCTGATGACCGAGAGGCTTCTGACCGGGCGATTAAAGACCAAGAGTTGCAGCTTACTAATCTCCAGGTTAAAAAAACCAGCCTTGGCCTAGAACAGGTACAAAAACAAGATGAAAAGGAGCGCCGAGCCGAGCGAATCTCCAAATCCAAATCGCAACTAATCAAACTGGAATCCCGCATTGAAGCCGACCAGCAAACCTTGGCGCACTTGGGTGACTGGCAGGCCAAAGGGAACCGCGAGCTAGAGCAGTTAGAGGGCCAAAGCGGCGCTTTAGAAAACCAACGTGAGGCCTTGGTCACCCAGTCGGAAGATCTGGCCCTCGCAGTGACCACCAAGGCTGGCGAGCTCTTGGCCGCCAAAGAGGCGGTCCGTCTTCAAGAACGGGAGCTAAATCAACAAATCGGCAGCTTAGAGGCCCGTCGGCAAGAAGAGCGGCTCGCCGAATTAGAGTTAAATAAAAAAAAGCATGAAATAGGCTCCCAGGCGGAACGGCTCAAAGAGGCCCAAGAAAGGGGCAAAGAAGCCGAAGAGTTGTTGGTACAGGTGACAGAGCGCCTGCTTAATGCGCAAGAGCATCGTGGGGACATAGACCGAGATCACAAAGAAAAGCTCAAAGAACTGGTTGGGGCTCAATCCCGCTTGTCCACCGCCAAAGCCAAGCTACTGGTTAAAAAAGAAGAATTAGGCCTAGCTACCCAAAAAATAGAGGACCAAGAGCGCGAGTATCAACGCGCTGAAAGCCGCCTGGAGTCTTTAAAGCAAGTGGCCCAAAACCATGAGGACTTCACCCCTAAAATCAAGGCCTTGCTCGATCATTTTGCGCTCAATCCGCTGAGCGCAGGAGAGTTAGGTTTTATTGGGCCTTTGGCCGATCTCTTAGAGATTGGCGACAAGTTAGAAGAATGGGCACAAAACCTGTTGGGGCGTTATTTTAACCTAATGATTTTTGAGTCCCATTATCACCTCCCCCAAATCAAAAACCTGATGGAACGGTTGGGGGTTGAGTATTTGGAGATTTATTTTCTGGACCTCTGCGAGGAAAAAGATAGCAACCTAGACTATTTGATCCCTTGGCGCGAAAAACCGACTGGCCTTTATCTGACTGGGCATTACAAGGCTTTAGAGAAGCGCAGTTATCAGATTGAACCGGCAGATTTGACCGGGGGGCGGCATTTGCTGCTTAAAGACAAATCGCTAGTAACCACCGAAGGGGTATTTAAAATAGGCCTGCCTAGCGAAGCAATGCAACTTGAAGGTTATTTAAAGCGCCAGCAAGAATACCACCGGTTAGCCCAGGAAACCAAGGAGATGAAGGTAAAACTCGATGACCTTGCCTACAGCCGTGGGTGGCTCAAGGAAGAGGTGGACGAGCTCGAATGGGAGGTGACCGATTCAACCCAAGATTCAAGCCGTTTAGAGTTCGAGACCCGCGAACTAGCCAAAGAACTGGAACGCTTTGTGGCCGATGTGGAGCGAATTGAGACCGAACGAGAAAAACTGACAGAAGCCCGGGAAAAACACCTAAGCCTTGATCAAGAATTACAAGAACGCCGATTAAACTTAGATCAAGAAATTGCTCTGGCCCAGACCCATCTGGACCAGCTTCATTTAGCCCAGCAAAATCAATCCACTGGGCTAGATCAATCCCGACTGGCCTTGGAGTTTGCCAAGGGAGCCTTACAAAAATCAGAGATCGAGATGGCCGGGTTTCGTGAGAAAACCAGCCACCAAAAGGAGTTGTTAAAACGCATTGATGAGGAGCTAGCGCAGATCCGACAACGGATTGGGGAGACCAAAACCCAATCAATCGACCAGGAGGTGCAAAAAAAGACTCTTGATGAAAGTTTACAAGCCAATCTCGCCAAATTGCCTCAAGTAATTGAAGAAATAGCTAAATTAGAGACTGATTACCGGGAAATGGCAGACGAGCTTGAACGCCGGGGTCACGAGATTCGGGTGATCGAAGAGGAGGAAAAAGCCAAGTCTGCCAAGCAAACCCAATTGCTCGAACAGCGCCACCAATCAGAGCTGAAACTCGCTCAATTGGCTCAAGAAGCAAAGGGCTATGAGCAAAGCCTTTTTGAAGAATGGGCTATCCGCCCAGACGAGGTCTTGGCTGGGCCAGGAGCCTTGGAATTTGAGCGCGAATCGGGGTTGAGAGAAATTGTTCGTCTCAAGGCTAAATTAACCCAGATCGGGGACGTAAACCTTGGGGCCAAAGCTGAATATGTAGAGCTCAAACAAAGGGTGGATTTCCTGGACGCCGAGTCTAAAGACCTTTCGGCCAGCATTGAAGCCTTAGAAGAAAGTATCGCCAAGATCGATGAGGAGTCAAAAAAACGCTTCAACGAGGTGTACAAGCGGATCAACGTTGAGTTTCGGGCCCTGTTTCCCAAGTTTTTTGGAGGGGGAGAGGCCTTTTTAAAACTAAGTGACCCTGAAGACCTGCTCGATTCAGGAGTCGAGATCATCGCCCAACCGCCCGGAAAAACCATGCAAAACCTGACCCTACTTTCGGGCGGGGAAAAGGCGATGACCGCGCTAGCCTTGATCTTTGCGATCTTCCAGTTTAAACCTAGCCCCTTTTGTTTACTCGATGAGGTCGATGCCCCGTTGGACGACGCTAACAACCACCGCTTTAATGCTCACGTCCGCCTGCTGACCGAAAACAGCCAGTTTATTATTATCACCCATAACAAAAAGACCATGGAGATTGGCGACGCAATGTTTGGCGTGACTATGGAGGAGCCAGGGTCTTCGAAGGTGGTTTCAGTCGATTTCGAGCGCGGTCAAAAGTTGATTGAACCCCCCAGAAGAAAGGGGGCTTAAACTCGGCAATAAAATCAAGCAGCACCCGATTGGGCGATTTGGGTACCGTTAAAACGTTTAACCAGCTGATAAAAGGCAGGCTGATAAACCTCGCGCTGGCCCAGCCGGACCGCCTCGGTTAATTGCTTTAAGCCTGGAACCAACTCCAAAGCTCCATGGGTTTGGCAAAGCACCTCAAATCGTTCGAGAAGCGATTGTGCCGCCAATAAATTCCGGTCTCCTAAATGCCGTTTAATGGCCCAAAGGTAAACCTCCCCTTCACTGGCAAATTTCCCGAGAGATTTTTCTTCAGCAGGGTAAGGCGATTTAGCAACCAGAGGCAATTCGATGGCAAAACAGCTACCTTGGCCGATTTGGCTGGAGACTTCGATCTTTCCACCCATGATTTCAACCAATTGTTTAACAATCGCTAAACCCAGTCCTGAACCCCGGTTTTCTTTGGATCCATATTCCTCCACCTGCCAGAAGGGGTTAAAAAGGTGCCCCAATTTATCAGCTGCGATTCCTTTGCCACTGTCTTTGACCTCAAAACGCCAACCGGTTTTAATCGGCCCTGCCGAGATACTAACCCAACCAGATTCGGTGTATTTCAAGGCGTTACCCACCAAATTAACCAAGCTTTGGCGAAGTTTCATCAGGTCACCCGTGACTAAAGCAGGTTGCGCTGACCCCTGGGTCCTTAAGGCTATCCCAGCTTGATTGGCAAGGGGCCTAAATAAAAGTTCGATTTCTTCAAGAAGCCCGTTTACCTCAAATTCCTTTGCTTGACATTCTATTTGCCCAGACTCGATTTTTCCCCATTCCAAAAGGCCATTGACCATCTCTAAGACCGTGTTCCCTGTCCGGGTCAAGGCTCTTAAATAACCCTCTTGATCAGGCGTTAATTCACTGGCCTCAAAGAAATGAAGAAGCGAAATAATGCCATTTAGGGGAGTTCTAATCTCGTGGCTTAAAAGATTAAGGAGGTCTGTTTTTTCTTTGGCCCGCCGTTCGGCCAAAGCAAGAGCATCTTTAAGCTGATTACGCAAATGCCCTAATACGGCCTTTTCATTGGTCAAGGCGTGGTGCCGGTCTTGTTCGGCCATGTCTTGGTCACTTAATCGGTCTTTTAACCAGATGCGCTCTAAAAGGCCTTTAGCCCGGTGGCGCAAGATGGCCGGCTCTAAGGGGGCGGTTTCAAAGTGGATCAAGCCTTCAATCAGGGCGGTCCCCGCCTCTACCAATAAAAACCCGTAGGGCCTTCGATTGAGCAGGTCTTTGTGTTCTTTGGCAAAACTAGCATCGTCTGAAAGGATTAGTCCTCCCTGACCTTTAACTAGGGCCTCAAAGGCCTCAAGTCGAGTTTTTTTAACCAAGGGCAACCCAAGAGTATTACTTAGGTTTTTGGCCGAATTAATCAGGGTTTCCTTACCCAAAAAAATCAGTTCCCGTTCATCCATGAATGGCTCCATTTAGCGATTTAACCGAATCCCCAAAACCGTTTCTTTTTTTTAGCAGGTTTAAAACTTTCCAGGAGTACGTCCACCAATTCGGGTCGCACCCCTTTTAGTTCTAAAGAAACTATTTTCCTTTCTAAGCAGCGGCGATGACACTTTTCTTGGTCCTCCGAGACAAAAACCTCTGCAGGGTCAAGCAAACCAAAACCGCAAATACTACAATAGTCTTCTTCCATGCTCATCCAAAAAAGCGATTTCCCTCACCCTTTGATTAGCAAACTCTGGGCCAGTCCTTGTTTAATCCAGGAGCTAAGGTAGAGACCAGGGGGCACCAATTCCTTATAGACCTTACCTCGGAGGTCTTTAAGCTCTTGGAGTATAAATTCAGAACTTTTACCTTCTGGATTTATTAATTTTAAGGGAGCGGGTAAGATTAAGGTTTGTTCAAGTTCGATCAGGCAATGGCTGCCCTTTTGCCCAGAAACAACCCGGCCCAAAGGAGACCAGTCTTCGCTGGATAAGATGGGGTTGGTAAGACGTTTCAGGGGCCGGTCGGTGCGATTCGCCGAAAAAAAACCGGCAGTGGTTTTTTGCGGCCAAGCGGCTTTTAGTCCGGCCCAATCTTGGGTTTCAATAGCCTCAACGATTAAAGCCGCCAATTTGGCACTAGTGGGGGCCAGCCGCCAAAAATTTACCCCGACCTCTGTTAAACGGGAGAGCCGGTCGAGAATAAAAAGTTCACGACTATGATACATCACCGTGCCTTCTGGTCCTTCTAGCAAGGTCGCCGATTGCCTTGGTCGGACCTCAGAGCGAGCCGCGCCGCGCCATGGACCACCCAAAAGAGGGCGGGCGCTATAAAAGACCTCGATAGGCCCTAAAACCTGCATCTCAAAAGGGAGCAAGCGGCGCTTGTCCCAAAGCCCAAGGGCTTTGACTGGTATTTGATTAGATAAAACCAAGCGCTCTAACCCAGACCCAAAACCCTTGGCCCAACAATTAACTGCCTTTTCGTTTACCCCCCCAAAACGCAGATCTGCTTGTAAGGGTAATTGTGGAAACGCTTTACCTAAAACGACCCCTAAACCAGGATCAAGAAAACGAACCGCCTGCACCCATCCGGCTTTTACCCAAGGGGTCAATTCCTTAATAGCCGATTCCAATTGAGGATCAGAGAGTATCCGGTCGGCCAGTAATACCCGTCTTTGTGGGCTAGATACAAGTTTAGGCCAATCATTAGGGGTAAGCCGACCTCCTTTGGCCCAGCCGACAAACCCTAATAACCATTCATCATGGACCCGCTTGTTTAAGGGTTCAAGTAATTGAGGATGATCAACAAACCAAACAAAAGACATAAAACTACCAAAAAGGTGGGTACCGTTTTCAAACTTTGTAGTCTAGCTTATTGGGAAGGTCAAAAGAAACGGAGAAAATCCGTATCTAGCCTAGGTCTAGTCGCCGAAATAATAGGTTGAAAGAATTCCTCCGTTAATCTAGGCTTAGACGCCAAAAAAGGAAACAGTAGTTCGCCTGTTAGCGGCATGGTATAAACTTGGAAACCCAAACAAGAAACGCAATGAACGATCAGATTCAAATGCTCGAATTAGATCAAGTTGTAATCCGCTTCTCCGGTGACTCGGGTGACGGAATGCAGTTGACCGGAAACCAGTTTACCGGTGCCACGGCAAACTATGGCAACGATGTGGTGACCCTGCCGGACTTCCCTGCGGAAATCCGTGCCCCAGCCGGGACGATAGCTGGGATTTCTGGATTTCAGCTTCAGTTCGGCAACAAAAAGGTGAACACCCCTGGCGACTTTCCAGACGTTTTGATCGCCATGAACCCTGCCGCGCTTAGGGCGAATGTCAAAGCACTTAAGCGGGATGGCATAGCCATTATTGACCGCGATGCTTTCGACGAAAAAGGGATTGCCAAGGCTGGATACGCTGAAGGGGTTGACCCGTTGAGTGCCTCTGAGACTGGGGGCCGCAAGATTATTTCGGCGCCGATTACGACCCAGACTATGAAAGCGCTTGAAGAAATGGACATGCCCAAGAAGGCTAAAGAGCGCTGTAAAAACTTCTTTACCTTAGGCATCCTATATTGGCTATTTGATCGTAGCCCCGAGGTTACCACCGCTTGGCTGAAAACCAAGTTTGCTAAAAAACCGGAATTGGCGGAAGCCAACATCAAGGCGATGACCGAGGGGATGATCTTCGCTCAAAACAGCATGCTCTTTCAAGCGCAGTACAAGGTACCCCGCGCCCCTCTACAACCGGGTAAATACAAGTCTTTGACCGGTAACGAAGCTTGCGGGTTGGGTCTGGTTACGGCGGCAGAACTTGCTGGGGTTAAGCTTTTTTTGGGCTCTTACCCCATCACCCCAGCTACGACCATTTTAGAGGAAGTCGCTAAGCATAAAGACTTTGACGTCAAAGCCTTGCAGATGGAAGACGAAATCGCCGGGATTTGCTGCTCGATTGGGGCTAGTTGGGCCGGGGCTTTGGCTGCCACCAACACCTCTGGACCTGGGATTGCCTTAAAAGGCGAGGCCATGGGTTTGGCGGTAATCTTGGAGATTCCCCTAGTAATCGTAAACGTCCAGCGGGGCGGCCCATCGACTGGCCTTCCTACCAAAACCGAGCAGTCGGACCTAATGCAGGCTATGTATGGCCGCAACGGCGAATCGCCGATGCCAGTAATTGCTGCAAAAAGCCCAGCCAATTGTTTTGACATGGCTATTGAGGCCTCACGCATAGCACTTAAATATATGACCCCGGTTATGTTATTAACCGATGGTTACCTAGGCAACGGCGCAGAAGCCTTCCGCATTCCTAAGGTTGAAGAACTGCCCGATTTAACCGTCAAGTTCCGCACAGAACCAAACGGATATCTCTCCTATCGGCGCGACCCCAAAACCTTGGCTCGGGAATGGGTAAAGCCCGGTACCCCTGGACTAGCCAGCCGGATTGGTGGTCTGGAGAAAAATGAATCTGGCGCCATTAGCCATGACCCAGACAACCATGACAAAATGGTGCGCTTGCGCCAAGAAAAAGTGGATAACATCGCTAATGACATCCCTAACTTGGAAATCGAAGGGGATCAAAATGGCGGTGAAGTGTTGATTATCGGTTGGGGTTCGACCTACGGTTCGATTGCCAATAAAGTTCGCAACTACCGCAAAGAAGGCAAGTCGGTCTCGCACGCCCACTTCACCCATATCTACCCCTTCCCTAAAAACACGGAAGCGGTGATCAAGAAGTTCAAAAAGGTGGTGGTTGCCGAGATGAACCTTGGCCAGCTTTCTAAGCTGTTGCGGGCTCACCTCTCTGTTGAAGTGATTCCCTTGACTAAAATCCAGGGCATGCCCTTTACCGAAGACGAAATCGCCACCGTAGTGGACAACCTCTTGTAACCGGAGACAAACAACATGAACGCAGAAAGTAAATACACCAAAAAAGATTTCGTCCCGACCGGCGAAGTCAAATGGTGCGCCGGTTGCGGAGATTACGCGATCTTGGCTCAAGTACAAAAGGTGCTAGCCGAAACCGGGCGTAGCCCTGATGAGTTCGCTTTTATTTCGGGTATCGGCTGCTCTAGCCGTTTCCCTTACTACATGAACTGCTACGGCCTACACGGAATCCACGGACGGGCTTTAGCTATTGCCACGGGAACCAAGGTTGCCAATCCGAATCTTTCGGTTTGGGTAGCTATGGGAGATGGGGACGGTTTGGCGATTGGAGGTAACCACTTTCTTCACGCAGTTCGTAGAAACGTCAACCTCAACGGCATTTTGATGGACAACCGGATTTACGGTTTGACCAAAGGCCAGTTTAGCCCGACCAGCTTTAGGGGACAAAAAACCAAAACCGCACCGATGGGCACGGTCGAGGACCCGATTGACCCCATTTCTCTTTCCCTATCGCTAGGCGGAACCTTTGTTGCCCGCGCCACGGACCGGGATGTGAAACATTTAGGTAGTGTTATCGCCCGCTGCTACGAGCATGAGGGTTTTGGGATGGTGCAGGTATTACAAAACTGCCCAATCTTTAACGACGGTGCCTATGATGCTTGGGTAGGAAAAGGATCAGCAGAAAACGTGCTAAAAATGGAGCATGGCCAGAAAATGATCTTTGGTCTAGAAAACGAGAAATGTATTGTTCGCCAGGGCTTTAGCCCTAAGGTGGCTTATGTTTCTGAGGTTAACGAGGCTGATATTGTGGTTCACGACGAGTTCGCTTCGGACCCTGGTTTAGCTGGATTTTTAAGCCAAATGAACGGGAACAAAGGCTTGCCCATGGCTCTCGGTATCTTTAGGCAGATTAAAGCTCCCTCTTATGAAGCCGAATACCGGCGTCAAAACGATGAAGCCTATGCCAAAAGCCCCCATAAAGGTAATCTCCAGTCTTTATTGAATTCTGGTGAAACCTGGACGGTTTCTTAACCACCAATCTGGGGGGCCCGCTCGGGTTCCCCTTTAAGCTCCCTCCCTATGACCGTCAAAGAAGACCAAACTTTTCCTTTTAAACTTTGGCAGATTCTGATTGCCCTTGGTTTTCTGATCGTCTTAGGTCTGTCCCTTTGGTTTATGATGGTGCGCGGAGACGCGCTCAAAGCCTTTTCTGAAGAACTGGCAACCCAAAACAACAACACCGTTTTTTACGATATCGACGGACAACCTTTCCACGTGATTCAAGGGGAAGAGGACCGTAAATATGTAGCCCTGGCTCAAACCAGCAAAAACCTGCAAATGGCGGTAGTGGCCATTGAAGACGGGCGATTTTTCCAACATTTTGGCTTTGACCCAATTCGAATTGGTGGAGCCATACTGCGTTACATCAAAAACCCCAACGCCGCCCAGGGAGCCAGCACCATTACCCAACAGTTGGTAAAGCTAACCCTGCTTAGTCCCGAGCGGACACTTAATCGCAAGGTTAAAGAGCTTTTTATGGCGATAGCTTTAGAGTCGCATTATTCTAAAGCACAAATCCTAGAATTTTACTTAAACAAGGTATATCTAGGGCATCGCAACTATGGGGTGGAAAACGCATCATTGAACTATTTTCATAAAAATTCCAAAGACTTAACCTTGGCAGAATCGGCCTTTATTGCGGGGTTGATTAAAAAACCAGAGGGGTACTCCCCCTTTGTTAACCTCAAGGGGGCCCGCACTAGGCAGATACTGGTGTTGATGCGCATGCGGGCTTTAAATTGGATCAATAAGGCCGAGTTTCAAGACGCCGTTAACGAGCGAATTTTAATCCGCCAACGCCGCCAGCAAGACCTTAAGATGGCTCCCTACTTCACAAACCACGTGCTTTTGGAGCTAAAAAAACGATATTCGCCCTCTGAAATATACGGCGGTGGCCTGCGTATTTATACCACCTTGAACCGCAAGTACCAACAGGCCTTAGAGAAGGTGGTCACCGAACGGATGGCCAAACCGCGCAGTTTTGAAGGCATTGGCGCGGTCTCTTTGGACCCGCAAACCGGATTTGTATATGCTTTAATCGGTGGTTCCGATTTTGGGCAGTCTGAATTTAATCGGGTTACCCAAGCCAAACGCCAGCCGGGCTCTTCGTTTAAACCGATTTTGTACACCTCGGCCCTTACCCGGGGTATCAGGTCCAATGACACCTTTGTTGATGCTCCGGTCCAGTATGCCAACAACGCTGACTCGACCAATGATGAACTGGGCATGACTCCAGATGTTTATGAGCCTGAAAACTATTCCGGCGAATATCTGGGCGAGATTACCCTGGCCCACGCACTAAAGGTCTCAAACAACATAGTTTCGGTTCAGATTTTACAAAAAATTGGGATCAACTCCTTAGCGCGCACAGCCGAACGCTTTGGGATTGAGATCCCGAAGGATCGAGGGCTTTGTTTGGCGCTAGGTTGTGGCGAGGTTACCCTGCTTGAGCTTACTAACGCTTATTCGGTGTTTGCCAATAACGGCATGATGTCCGAACCGGTTTTTATCCTCAAAGTTACCGACTCCACAGGCCGGATCATTGAGGAATTCAAGCCACAGCCCGAACGCCAAGTGATCAGCAGCAACCAGGCCTTCCAGATGAACCGCATGTTACAAAACGTGGTCAACTTCGGCACCGGACGGGCGGCCAAGATTGAGGAGGCCTCTGGCGGCAAAACCGGAACCAGCGATAACTTTAGAGACGCTTGGTTTATTGGCTTTACCAGCACCCTAGTCACCGGCTTTTGGATTGGCAACGATGATAACCAGCCCATGGACGGCGAGGTGGGTGGGCGGACACCAGCCAGACTTTGGCGCGCCTACATGAAGGAGATACCGCGCACAGGCTACGAAAAAACCTTCACGATTTTAGAGGATTTTGAGGATTTCCAGCTTTGCGACCATTCCGGTAAACGGGCGACTCCCTATTGCCCCAATGTCTCCTGGTACCCGATGAAGCCTGATTCCGCTCCAACCGAAGACTGCGACCTGCACACCCCAGACACCTTTATCGAGAGCGAACAAAAACCCGAGGCGCACCAAATTTCGCCAGCTCCCGACGAAGATGCAGAGGTTCCACAGGTTCGCTTCCCTGAGTTTAACCCAGCTCACTAGTGGGCTCTATCAGTTCTAGGTCAGGTTCGTTGCGATCCTCTAGGCACCAAGAGACTAGGTCTAAAATCTCTTCCTTGCCCTTTTTCGCTAAAGCCGAATGTAACAACAAATCTGCTTCAAAATGCAGGGCTTTTTTAATGGCCCCCGCCTGTTTCGCCCGCGCAGACTGGCCCAATTTATCCAACTTGTTGCCAATCAAGGCCAAGGGTATTTCCGCCTCTAAAATCGCTTGGTGAAACTCTTGGTCCTCTTTGGAAGGTTGATGGCGTAGATCGAGGATTTGAAAGACTAAGCGAAGGTCAGGGTAGTCCTGCAAAAATCCAAAAATCATCTTTTGCCAACTCTGTTTGACCGCCAGGGGCACCGAAGCAAAACCGTAACCAGGCAAATCCACAAAATAAAAGGCCTCGTTAATCAAAAAGAGGTTGATCAATTGAGTTTTTCCAGGGGTAGAACTGGTTTTTACCAGAGACTTTCTTCCAGTCAAATGATTGATTAAACTGGATTTTCCGACGTTAGAACGGCCCACAAAACAAAAGGCAGGCAGAGGGTCTAAATCCCATTTTTTAAAACTAGTGAAACTTTTTACGTAAACTGCTGAGTCAATGCGCATGTGTATTCCCTTTGTTTTTTAATCTTAACCACAAGACCCGGATTGATAAAGGAGAAACTCGTGAAAATTGGTCCCAGAGGCCTTGTAAGAAACCACTTTTTTTGCAATTGTGGCCTTTCTAAACCAGGAACCTAATGCAACGTCCCCTCGAAGTTCGACCCGTCCCCTTTTCCTTTATACCCTTGTTTGCCCAAGCGCTGCATCTATACAAAAGCCAGTTTGGCAATCTCTTTATACTGGGAATATTAAGTTTTTTGCCCTTTTGGGGGCTCGATTTTTTACTAAAGGGTCTGGATGTTCGCGACCTTAATGACCTAATCGAACTGTTCCACGGTTTTTTACTCGACATCTTGGTTTTTCTAGCCCTGCCCACCCTTCTTAACTACGGGCGGGTTTATCCGTTGGCGACCTTAAAGATTTTCCAAGACTATTTTGGTACAGGCGTGGTTTTGGTTTTGTTTCAGATCTTTGCCCTGTTTTTTTCGCTCTTATTTTTCAGCCAGTTTGGTTTTATAATGGTCACCTTTGGCTTAGTGCCCTTTGTGTTTGTCTTGTTTATTGGCCATTTTATGCTGGTCAACGGCACCCCCCAGTTCTCCGGGCTTAAACAAAGTTTTTTAAACTCAATTTCATTAGTACGATCTTTCTTTGTTCCCGTCTTTTTTGGGTATTTAAATATCTCTATCTTAATGATCACACCGATTTTTTTGTTTAGTATGGTTTATTTAAAAGGTCATCCTGAAATGGCCCAATGGCTAGAGGTCTCTACCAATCCTGACACCCCGATAGATTTGCCTAACCTCATGGAGATGTTACAAAGGATTGTTTCCGAGTTCGAATACCAAGGCGGGCGGTTAGGGATTCATCTGGTTTTTAGACCGCTCAAAGCGGTGTTTATGGCCCTTTTGTTTGCTCGCTTGTTAGAATTATCGGCCCCCGAAAAACACTCGGCCTACCTAGGGATACCCGAGGAAATTAAACCGATTAGCGAGGTTTAACCCTTGGTCACTTTGGATAAAATCGGAGGACGCCCCAAGATTCTGACCGAATCAGACCGGATCCTCACCGATCTTTCGGAAGAGTTAAACCAGCTTAAAAGCCGCATGAGCCAGCTCGAAACCGAGCAAGAGGAAAATCGGCATTTATTAGAACAGGTTAGCTTTCAAGAGGAATTGGCCAATCGATTGATTGCGGGCCAACAAGAGGAAATTAAAGCGCAGCGCGAGAATTATCAAGTGATTGCCGGGGTGATCCAAGATCTGAAAACCCCGGTGGCGAGTGTGATGGAAAACCTAGCCAACATTATCGCTGAAATCGACGATGAAGACACCCAAGAAAGCCTCCGCGACTGTCTGGCCACGGCTGGCAACGTATTAGAAGGGTTTACCGAAGTTGAGGAGTTTTGTTTATTCGAAGCGGGCGAACAAGCGCAAAACCGGCAAAACACCAATCTTCGGGCCCTGTTTACCGATCTGGTCTCTCGCTTCCAACTTCAGTCCAACTTGGGCAACAAGCATGGGGTTAAACTCTTGATTGACCCCAAGGTCCCCCAAGATTGCCCGCTTTACGATGCCTCCATCGCATTTGCCGTGACCCAACTCTTAGCGCAACTAGCCGAGATTTCTCCTCCAGGGGCGTTAGAGATAAAGCTGCAAATGGCCGAGGGCGAGATGTTACATGGGGTGCAAATGGCTGAGCTACGGATTGACTTATCAATACAGGGGAATACGGGGATGAAGGTCTTAGAATCTTGGGTCGATTTTGTGAAGGCTTACAGCCCCCGGCTCCACCAATCTGGGTTTGCCCTCCTTAAAACCCGCGACCGTGTCCGCCAATCGGGTGGACGATTAGAAATGGTCAGTGAGGGGAATATGTTGCGTGGATTTCAGTTAAAAATGCCCCTTAGTTTTTAAGCCCCTTTTGGGCTATTTCTAAATAGAGGGTGCCGTCTTGTAGTTGAGGGTATCGCTGGCTAAGCTCTTTAGCCAAGGCCTCTAATCCTTTCCAATCTTGTTGGGTGACCAATTGGTCCGCCAGCACCTCAAAGTCTTTGGGATTTTTAGCCGTATCTGGCTTGTATCCACTGATTAAGAGTTCTGCCCGCTGGCAAAATTGGACTCTCGGGCGTCGCAATTTCCATTCAGGTGGAGTTTGGCAAAACTGGTAAATCCGCATGGGCCGGTCTTTGAGGCGCTCCAAAAGCTCATCCATCAAGGGTCCACTTTCTGGACTAAACAGACGCCATCGCTCCAACTCGTCTAAGGGCACCGGCCCCAGCGCCATGGCCAGTGATTGGGGAGGTAGATATAACAAGTCGTTAGCCAATTCCTTTTCAATAAGCGCCGCCTTTTGGGGCTGATCGGTTAAAAAGGCTACCCAAAAGGACAAAATCCGCCGCTCGACCCAGATCGACTGATCGATCTCCTCTTGAGGGTTAATCGCCCCAATAAAGCTTTGTGCTTCTTCATAACGACCCAGCCAAATCAGCATTTGCGCCCGTTGCAACCTCAAAACAGGCGAGGTAAAGGAGCTTTTTTCTAGTAGTTTTAAAGCCGCCTCCATGTCGCCTTGGTAGGCGATTAATCGCACCTGCTCGGCTAAAGCTTGTGCGTCAGGGGCGGGTAGTTTGGTGTGTTCGATTTCTAAATAAAACAAGCGCCGCTGCTTTACCTGGGACTGGGAGGGGAGTTCTTGGTAGGTGCGGCTGGCAGCAGACCAAGCTCCAGCTCGCTCTAGTTTTAAAGCTTTTAAATAAAGATACCGGTCAGAGGGTCTTTCCTTGGCCTGAGCAATAGTGCCCAGCAAAAAAACTAGCAGAAAAAAGCCAACTTTCATTCTCGCCATAAAAAAAAAGGGGCCCGAGAGCCCCTTTTGGAAGGTCTTAAAACCGGACCAAGTAAGCACCTAAGTATTTAGGGTCTTGCCGTAAATGGTCAAGCGCTTGTTTGGCTTCGCGTTTGTTATCATACGGGCCGGCGAAAATCTTTACCGACTCATAATCTTTACGAACATGCTCCAAGTTAAAGCGGGCCTTTTCTTTCTGTAATTCCTTTTCTAGGTGGAATTTCAGGTCTTTGGCTCGATCTAAAGCGGGGAACGTGCCCAAGGTGACGCGGTATCCATTGGATTGCGCTACAACACTAGCTTCACCGGCTTGTTTATTAACTTTATTAATGGTTGACGCCAATTCGGTCGCTTCCCTAAAGTTAAACACATCAACACTGATCAACTCAATAAAGTCAAACTTCTCGCCTTGAACCTGTGTGTAAACGGGCTCTCCTTTTTGCCTAATCTGCTCGGCAAATTCCTCTTTGCAACGCTCAAAAGAACAGGTCGCGATTTGGATCAAATAGCGCGAAACAGGTTCCATGGGCTGGGCCGGTGAAGGAGTAGGCGCCGGAGCCGGAGCTAGGCGAACCGGGGGCGGTTCGACCCGTTTAGGAGCGGGGGCAGGGATCTCCATTTTAGGAGGCTCGACCTCCACAACCTCTGCGGCCATTTCTGGCATTTCGCTACTAACTTCTTGTTCCTCTTCACCACTAAAGAAAAACCAAGCGCCCACACCCAGGCCCACCAAGACCAAAAGCATTACGGCCTTCTTGATCCATTTCTTTAGGTCGCGCCCCCCTGATTTTGTCTTAGCTGGAGCCGCTGCCGCGGCTAAGGCCGCCGCCGCTGGGGCAGCCGCTGCCGCCGCTGCTGGAGCCGCTTTTTTGCCAGCGTCTGCGTCCATATCCTCAATCGAGGAGAGGTCTTCAAAGAAGCTGTCTAGTTCCGAGTCGCCCGATTCGCCGCCGCCACCACCTCCAGATCCGCCGCCGTCATCGGACCCGCCGAGGTCGTCGCCCAGAGCGTCATCCAAGTCGCCGCCAAAGTCGTCGCCGCCACCTTCGTCGTCGTCGAGTCCCAAATCGTCGTCTAGGTCGAAACTTTCTTCATCACCCATGGTACTTGCTCGGTTGGAAGTTAACCTCAGGTCTGGCGCCCATCATCTGTAAACCCTCAAGGGTCAATCGGGGGTGCAACTTACCCAAGTCTTGGCCTGATCGGGATAGGGTTCCTGCCCAACCCCCGGTCAGCAGCCGGAGAAGTTGCCCCCCCATTTGGGCGGCAAATTTTTCCGACATAGCTTTCACCATGGACGTATATCCAAAAAGGATACCAGATTGTACCGCATGGGTCGTATTTTTTCCAATAATTTCATCTGGCCAGTCTAAAGGAACCACCTTCAAACCCTCTGTACCCCACGCCAGTGCTTGATTGGCGAGCCCTGGCCCCGGAAGGATGGCCCCTCCTAAAAATTCACCATGGCTGCCGACCAAATCAAAAGTAAGGGCGGTACCTATATCAATCACTAAGAGTGGCTGGTGATAAATTTGCCAACCTGCCCAAGCGGTTAGCAGCCGGTCTGCGCCGACCCCTTCGGCCTGGACCTCCATCCCTGCCCGTTCCATATGCGCTTTATCAATCTTTACCAAAGACCAGTTCAATTTAGCAAAAGCCACCTCAAGCACCGGTTCCAAACTGGGAACCACAGATACATAAATAATTGATCTAATTTCTTTTGGACTGATTTCTTGGGCTTTAAGCCAATTTGTGAGTTGAAAAGCTAAAGTCAATTGAAGGTCCGCTTTATTAATGCGAAGTTCTCCTAAAATCTGGCCGTGATCGGATAGGGCAAAGTGGGCTTGGCTGTTGCCCAGGTCCAGCAGCATGGTTTTCAAAACCCGTGACTCCGCAAAAACCCCTCCGTAAGCTGGCTTGGATGGTTTTGATTTTCCTTAAAGCCCAACAACCGCTCCACATAACGTCCAATCAGATCGGTCTCCAAGTGGACCGGGTCTCCAGTGCCCAAATCGGGCAGGTTGGTTTGTTCATAAGTATGCGGGATAATGGCTACTATAAACTGGTCTGAGGCTAAACTGGCCAAGGTCAGACTGATCCCATTTAAGGCAACCGAACCCTTATCAATCAGGTAACGCGCGACTTCGGGCGGATAGCTAAAACTTAGCCGGTAAAACTCACCAGATTTTTCCACCTTAATCAGCTTCGCTTGTCCGTCCACATGCCCTTGAACCAGATGCCCTCCTAATCGGTCACCCAGTCGCAAGGCCCGTTCTAGGTTGAGTTTAGAGCCCAGTTTTTTTTGGCCAAACAACGTCTTTTTAAGGGTCTCTTCTGAGAGTTCAAACGCCACTGAACTAGAATCAAAGCGGGTAACCGTTAAGCAAACCCCGTCGATAGCGACCGAGTCACCTAGTTTCAAGTCGTCTTGTAAATGGTGGGTCGCCACTGTAAGCTCCCTTTGCGCTGGCCCAATAACCTTTATCCCAGACAGCTTCCCAACGGTTTCAATCAATCCGGTAAACATCCTCGCTCCGCTTAAAGGCTTCTATCATTAAGTCCTCACCCAACCTTAGGGTCTTCCCAAAATAAAAACTAGGCAGTTGGTCCAGACCTAGGGGGCCTAAATCACCTGCAAATCCAGGGGCTCTAGGTTGGCCCATAATCTTTGGTGTATAAAAAATAGCCAGTTGGTCCACCCTATCGGCTGCCAAAAAACCTGCCAAGAGCCCTGAGCCCCCTTCTAGTAAAAGGCTACAAATCCCGGCTTGGTACAGGTGTTTTAAAGCTTCAGTTGGGTCAAACCAAGGTTCCTTAGACTGAAAACAAGTGATCCCAGTGACCTTTGGTATTTGGGCGGTCCTTCCTAAAAAGAGAAAGCGCCGGGTTTCTTCAGAAACAAAAAAATCCAGTTTTGTATTAAAGGTTCCACTCCCAGAAAAAACCACTCGATCCGGTTGGCGGGGACTAGGGCTTTGTCGGTCCGTCAGACGTGGATTATCGACTCGGAGGGTTTCAGCACCCACCGCAATCGCTTGGTAGCTAGATCGTAATTGGTGACCAAATGCGCGAGATTCAGGCCCAGTAATCCATTTAGAAGCACCTATTGCATTGGCAATTTTACCATCTAAGGTCACCGCCGCTTTGGCCGTAACATAGGGCAGTCCAGTAGTGATGTGCTTATTAAAAATCCGATTAATAGCACGACAAGGGCCCTCAAAGATCCCGGTCTCCACCTGGACGCCCTGACTTTCTAAATAGGCCACACTCTGGCCTTGCATTTTGGGATTGGGGTCTAAGGTGCCCACCTTGAGCTGTTTAACCCCCTTTTTCAGGAGTAGGTCCGTACAGGGTCCGGTTCTACCTTGGTGGTTGCAGGGTTCTAAGGTGACGTAAAGGGTGGCGTCGGCAGGTACTTGGTTAAAGGGCTCAAGTGCTTCCACCTCCGCATGGGGTCCACCTGCTTGTTTATGCCAACCTTGCGAGAGTAGTTCCCCTTGGCCAGAGACCAAAACCGCCCCCACCATCGGGTTAGGAAGGGTTTGGTTTTGAGCTTCCAAGGCTAGTGAGAGGGCCCGGCGCATCCAGGTCTGATCGACGGGCATGGAAACCTTGAAGGATTATTTAACGACTGCCAACCGCTGCAAACGTTGCTCTGGGGTAAGGATGCCTGTGATTTTGGCACCAAACTTTTCATTCACCACCACCACCTCACCGGTCGCCAACAAATGTCCGTTGACATAAATTTCAAGTTCTTCCCCAACTAATCGGTGAAGCTCGATAACCGAACCTTGGCCTAAGGACAGCAAGTCCGAGATATACATTTTCGCCCGGCCCACCTCAAAGCTGACCTGTAGGGCGATGTCCATCAAGAAGTCGATATCTATATTAGTCCCGGCCGCGCCGATGCCAACGGTAGGCTCACTAGGGGCCATTTCAGCAGGCAACCCTCCGCCCATAGAGGCCTGGGCCGCTTCAAACGGGTCAATGTCGTCCTCCGCTGGTGGTGCGACCTCCTCTTGGGGAGCAGCCGCATCACCAGAAAGCTCTTTCATCGCCGCTTCAAAGGGATCAAACTCTTCGCCCATTTTACTCTGCCAAAGGAGGTTGAGCTTCTACTGATTCCTTAAACCTAGCTGGAAACCGTTTGTAACAACGTATTCGAGTTGGCGAGCGCACCTCGGTGCGGACGTTGCGCTCCCGCTCGGCGTTGAGTTTCATACAAAAAAAGGCTTCCCCATCCACTTCTTTAAGAACACAGGTATATCTTGCCTCACTGCACTCCTTGGGGCGCTCGTAGAGGTTGGGATCAGTGGGTCTAGCCTCTGTGGATGAAACCAGCAGAATACCCATGATTAGGGCAATCAGCGTGATTTTACGCTTCATTTTATCCCGTCGGTTTAAGGTTTCCATTCAGGGTTTTCCCTTTATCTAGCAGGATCAATGCCAAAGCGCCAAGCCTAGCTGACTTCAAAAAAATCGTTCCCTTTGTTATCAACAATCAAAAATGCTGGGAAATCTTTGACCTTGATTTTGTAAATCGCTTCCATGCCCAATTCTGGATATTCTAAAATTTCCACGGCTGTAATGCAATCCTTGCCCAAGATAGCAGCCGCGCCACCGATGGAGCCTAAATAAAATCCGCCATGTTTATGGCAGGACTCGGTCACCTCTTTAGAGCGGTTGCCTTTAGCCAACATCACTAAGCTGGCCCCTTGGGACTGGAACAAGGAAACATAACTATCCATCCGGCCCGCCGTGGTGGGACCAAAACTGCCTGAAGCGAAGCCTTCAGGGGTTTTAGCTGGGCCCGCATAATAGATCACATGTTCTTTAAAATAGTCAGGAATTCCCTGCCCTTGATCCATCCGTTCTTTAATTTTGGCGTGGGCTATGTCTCTGGCAACAATAATAGTCCCAGAAAGCATAAACCTCGTCTTAATCGGATATTGAGTTAAGGTTTTTAAAAGTTCTGCCATCCCCATGTCGAGGTTTACCTGCACCGCTTGATTCGCACCGCCAGCAGTCTGCGGGGGCAAAAACTGGGCGGGATTGGTTTCTAGTTGCTCTAAGTAAATCCCTTCTTTGGTAATCTTAGCTTTGACGTTACGATCAGCGGAACAACTAACCCCAAGGCCAACGGGGCAGGAGGCTCCGTGCCGCGGCAGGCGGATTACTCGCACGTCATGGCAGAAATATTTACCTCCAAATTGCGCTCCTAGCCCCAACCCCCGGGTTATAGCCCAGACCTGTTTTTCTAGTTCTAA
>Ga0156797_143_pt2 | contig 33078 bp, 34 predicted proteins | sample RifOxyD2_FD_112098 | JGI IMG/M metagenome (GOLD analysis project Ga0156797, IMG submission 112098) | Candidatus Lambdaproteobacteria bacterium RIFOXYD2_FULL_50_16 | reverse complement strand
GTTCTCCTGCGAATTTGGGTTTAGTCTAGCACCCATCAAGAGAAAACGAAAGGCCCGTGACGCTTACCCCCCATACCCGCGGGATCTTATGACGACCCCAGGTAATTGTCACGGGCCCGAACGGGTTAGTTTTGGTAGGCGGTCTCCCCGTGGAGTTGGGCATCGAGCCCTTGGGTTTCCACATCTTCGGTAACCTTGAGCCCCATGGCCAGATCAATTCCTTTAGCAATCACAAAGGTCATTACTGCTGCGTAAACAGTGGTAATCCCAATGGCTATGACTTGTTCGCTTAACAAATGCCAACCAGAAGCCAAACCACTAAAAACCCCATCTGCCCCAGCCGGGTTAATCAGGGTGCTCGCAAAAATCCCGGTGGCCAAGGCCCCAAAAATTCCGCCAACGCCGTGTACCCCAAAGGCATCCAAGGAGTCGTCAAAGCCAAAACGGCTTTTGATCCGCACCCCGCCGAAACAAACCAACCCCCCTAAAAGCCCAATCAAAATGGCCGCCGAGGGACTCACAAAACCCGCCCCCGGAGTAATGGCTACCAGCCCAGCCAACATTCCTGAAAGCGCCCCTAAAAGAGAGGGTTTTTTCAGCATAAACCATTCCGCTATAGACCAAGAAAACAAGCCCGCCGCTGCTGATAGGTGGGTGGTAACCAAGGCGTTGGCGGCGAGGCCTCCTGAAGCGAGGGCGGACCCGGCGTTAAAACCAAACCAACCAAACCACAACATGCCCGCTCCAACCAGGGTTAAGAGGAGGTTATGAGGCGGCATGGGCAGTCGTCCGTATCCCTTGCGTTTGCCTACTAAGTAGGCAAGCACTAGGGCAGAAATCCCGGAGGAAATATGCACCACCGTGCCCCCAGCGAAGTCCAGCCCACCACGTTTTAGTAAAAAACCATCGGCGTGCCAAACCATGTGACATAAGGGGTCATAAACCAAGGTACTCCAAATCACCATAAACCAAGCAAAACTGGAAAATTTGATCCGTTCGACCACAGCCCCACCAATAATGGCCGGGGTAATAATAGCAAACATCCCTTGGAACATCATAAACAGCACAGCAGGGATACTACCGTTAGCTTCCTGATCCACCCCTTGTAAAAAAAGATGATCCAATCCACCGATAAAGCCATATCCCGTGTCCGGGCCCCAAGCGAGGGTATAGCCCAGCAAATACCACTGAAGGCTGATAATCCCCATCGCGAAAACCGAATGCATCACCACCGACAAAACGTTTTTGCTACGCACCAAGCCGCCATAAAACAGCGCCAGACCGGGCACCATAAACATTACTAAGGCGGTGGAAATTAACATCCAAGCCGTATCGGCTTTGTCGATTTCACCGGCAAATGCCAGCGAAGGAACCCACAAAAGGCCCAGCAAAAAACCTAGGGGACGGATCATAAGTAGTTCTGTTTTGAGGGGTTGTTTGAAACTAAAGCGCGGCGGTTCCTCGTTCCCCAGTGCGCACACGAATACACTCTTCAATATTGGAAACAAAGATTTTGCCGTCCCCGATTTTGCCAGTACGGCTGGCCGTGACAATTGCGTCAATCGCTTGATCCGCCTTGGCGTCGTCCACCACTAACATCAACATCACTTTGGGTACAAAATCGACTTGATATTCGGCCCCTCGGTATAGTTCTGTATGGCCTTTTTGCTGGCCAAATCCCTTGACTTCCATCGCGGTCATCCCGAAAATTTCTTGTTTTTCCAGGGCTTCTTTAACTTCGTCGAGTTTGAAGGGTTTAATTATCGCTTCAATGCGTTTCATCTCAATACAAGATTAAGGTTTAGGGCCAAGGCGCAGCTTGGCCCACAAAGCCTCCCCATTTAAGGGGAGGTAGGGTTTCTTGATTAAGACAACAACAACATCTCGCGATACTTAGGCAGAGGCCAAAGTTCGTCTGCAACCAAGGTTTCTAACTTGTCTGCGTGCTCACGAACTGCAAGCATAGCAGGCACTAACTTGTCGCAGAAATGTTTTGCATGTGCGCCAAGATCATGACCGCCTTCATGAGCAGCCTCTTTTTCCAGCTTAGCGATGGCTTTTGCCAAGGCTTCAATCTGGCCGTCGAGGTCGCCCGAAATGGCTTTGACCGCTGGTCCCAGGTTTAAGGAGTCCATCTGCGCTTTGTACTTGAGCGCGGCAGGCAGGATCATCGTTTTGGCTATATCCTTAACTGCGTCCACTTCAACCTGGAGACTTTTAATGTAGGTCTCCAACTTAATGTTGTAGCGCGACTCCAACTCGCCTTTAGTCAAGACATTGTAGTGCTCGAAAAGCTCAATGATGTCCTCGTCCATCATGTGCGCGGTGGCGTCGGGAGTGGTCTTGAGGTTGTACAAGCCCCGCTTTGCCGCTTCAGCTTGCCATTCTTGCGAGTATCCGTCGCCGTTGAAGATAACCCGTTGGTGCTTAGTTAAGGTAGCTTTGACTACCTTGTCAGCCGCTTGTTCCAAAGTAGAACCACCATCAATAGCCGCCTGAATCTGTTCGGACAAATAGTCCATCGAGTCGGCCACCATGGTATTAAGGAAAAACACCGGACCAGATACATGCTGGCTGGCACCTAACGCGCGGAACTCAAACTTATTGCCCGTAAAGGCAAAAGGGCTGGTCCGGTTGCGGTCAGTGGTATCTTTAGGCAGATGAGGGAGTACACTTGAGCCTAACTGAATCTTGCTGGCCCCTTTGCTGCTGGTTTTGGACCCGGCAACCAGTTGCTTAACAATCGTTTCCAGCTCTTCACCTAAGAAGATAGAGATAATTGCAGGGGGGGCTTCGTTGGCGCCCAAGCGGTGGTCGTTGCCCGCGTGAGCGACTGAAATCCTCAGCAGCTTGGCATACTTGTCCACGGCGCGGATGATGGCGGTTAAAACCACCAAAAACTGCATGTTTTCGTGGGGGGTGTGACCGGGCTCTAAAAGGTTGTTGCCCAAGGAATCGGTTATAGACCAGTTGCAATGTTTGCCTGAGCCGTTGATGCCAGCAAACGGCTTTTCATGCAAAATCATCCGCAACTTGTGTTTGCCGGCCACCTCTTTCATCACTTCCATGATCAACATGTTGTGATCCACGGCGATGTTGGCGGCTTCAAAGATCGGCGCTACTTCATATTGAGCGGGGGCTACTTCGTTGTGCCGGGTTTTTATCGGAATCCCCAAGCGGTACAAGTAGCGCTCCGAATCTTCCATAAAAGTACGAATGCGGCTTTTGATAGCACCAAAATAATGGTCTTCTAGGCTTTGGCCTTTGTAGCTAGGGGCCCCAAATAGGGTACGGCCCGCAGCGACTAGGTCTGGGCGTTGGTGGTAATATTCGGCGTCGATCAAGAAGTATTCTTGTTCTAAACCCGCGTTCGAGTGGGCCCCGGTTACTTCTTCAGACCCTAAAAGATTCAGCAGTCTGGCGGCAGCCTTAGACATGGCGGCTTCGCTTCTAAGTAGTGGGGTCTTTTTATCTAAAGCCTCGCCCGTATAAGAGCAGAACGCAGTAGGAATACAAAGGGTAGCCCCAGTGTTGGTTTTGCGAACAAAAGCGGGGGAAGTTGGGTCCCAAGCAGTATAACCTCGGGCCTCAAAGGTGGCGCGAATACCACCAGAGGGAAAGGAGGAAGCGTCTGGTTCACCTTGAACCAATTCTTTGCCAGAAAACTGCAAAATCGCATTGCCTAGTTCATCGGCTACCAAAAAAGCATCGTGTTTTTCGGCGGTAGCCCCAGTCAGAGGCTGAAACCAATGGGTAAAGTGGGTCGCACCCAACTCAACCGCCCAGTCCTTCATGGCCGCAGCTACGGTGTCGGCAATCGTGGCGTCTAAAGGCTCGCGGTTGTCGATGGTTTTTTTGATGGTTTTATAAACTTGCTTGGGCAAACGCTGGCGCATCACATGGTCGTTGAATACGTGCTTGCCGTAGATGTCGGTAATTTGTGCGCCTTCTGGCTTGTAGTCACTAACGCCGCCGCGTTCGGTAATGGCGATATTGGTCGTTTGCCTAGCAGTAGTCATGGGTCTCCTTAGAGGTTTAAAAAAAGGTTTTCGATGGGGTGAAAACTTTTTATAACCCACGAACCGTTGCAGGGGAGGGGCCATTTTTTTGGCACTATATTTTCAGTGTGTTGCCGATATTTTAGGATCGGTATTTTTTCCCTTATTCACCATAATGACAAATTTGACATAGTCACTTTTGGCGGTTTTAGGGAGGGTGGTTTTTAGGTGGTTACTTAGCAGATTGATAATAAAGGCACTAAGCTTCGTCTCTCGACAAAGCCCCTAGTTTTAAGGAAAACTTTGACTAAACCTGAACCAAAAAAAAGCGATGAAACACCGAATTGGGATTGATCTAGGGGGGACTAAAACCGAAGTGATTTTGACGCGTGCAAATCCCTTAGAAGTGGTTGATAAGGTGCGCGTGCCCACGGGCCAGGAGAAGGGTTACCATTTTATTTTGGGTCAAATTGCGGGTCTAGTGCAAGATTTCTGGGCGCGGTTAGACGATGACCCGGTGGTCGGGATCGGAATTCCTGGGACTATTAACCCCAAAACCGGGCTGGTCAGAAACGCCAACACCCAATGTTTAATCGGCCAACCTTTTGGTCAGGACCTTGCCGAAGCGATTGGCCTGCCGGTTCGGGTCGAAAACGATGCCAACTGCTTTGCGCTTGCGGAAGCGCGTTTTGGGGCGGGGAAAGGTTATAAAAATGTGATGGGGATTATCCTAGGCACCGGCATGGGTGGGGGGCTGATCAACGAGGGCCATCTTTGGGTGGGAGCCCAAGGGATTGCCGGGGAGTTTGGCCATTCGACAATCAACTTCGAGGGGCCTAAGTGTTGGTGTGGCAACCGGGGCTGCCTGGAGGTTTACATCTCCGGCACCGCCGCCGAGGCGAACTACCAAAAACGCTCGGGCCAGTTTAAAAAACTCGCTGAAATATACCCACTAACGGGAGAAGACCCCCACGCCCAAGCGACGATCCAAGATTATATCCATCACTTTGGGCTAGGCATGGCAAATCTGATAAGCTGTTATGACCCAGATATTGTTATCTTAGGGGGCGGGGCCTCCAATCTACCCTTATTATATACCGAGGGAATCGAAGCGGTCCGGCACCATATCTTCAACGACGAACTAGACACCCCTATCGTCCAAAACCAGCTAGGCGACTCCTCCGGCGTCTTCGGCGCCGCGCTTTTAGCCGACAGCTAAGCCAGCCAAGAAAGGCCACCATTGGCTAGGTTGAGCAGACCGAGGGGAAGCACAAAATAGCCGAAGAGCCGGGCCAAGCGTTTGCCGTCGAGCCGATCGGCGAGTTTGGCACCGAAGCCGTTGAAGATAAAGGCGGTGGGCAATAAGGCAAAAAAGCCGGGCAGGTAAAAACTCAGCCACAGGCCCTCTAACTCCACCGCTGAAGAGCCCTGGATTGCGTAAGCGGTTAAACTAAACAGGGTGGCAACAATCATAAACCCCGAAGCCGTGCCAATGGCTTTGGCAATACGAAAATGTCCCCAGAAGTGTAAAAGCGGCATCACAACCAAGCCCCCACCCACCCCAAAAAAGGCGGAGAGAAACCCGCCAAAAAATCCAATCGCCCCATAGCGGAGGAGCCCTAAGTCGCGCTCTTCCTCGCCCCTAGGTTGAGGGCTACGGCTTAATATTAGTTTGAGTCCTATGGCGATTTCAAAAAGGCCCAGCAGAATTTTAAACGGATCTGCATGCACCCCACTTAATCCCCACGCGGCCAGCCAGGCCCCCACTAGTCCGCCTAAAGCCATACCCGGCAAGGGGCCTAGGGATAAGTTGCCTGCTTTAAAATGGTGCCAAGCGGCGTTAAGGATGGAAAAAAAGATTACTAAAAGGCTGGTGGAGACCGCGACCAGGGGGATTTCGTCGCCTGCCAACTGGGCACGCTCTAATAAATAAATCAGGGCGGGAACATACAAGATCCCCCCGCCAATCCCCATTAACCCGGCCAGAGTCCCGGCCATGGCCCCTACTGAGATTAAAACGGCTAAGGTTAAAAAATCCATGTTCTTCCAATTGGGTTTACTACCGGAGCCATGGATGCAGCTTTTGGCCCAATTTTTAAGGGTAAGAACCGGATTTTTTTTAAACTATGGGCCAGCTTAAATGCTTGTGGGAAAGACCCTCCCAGGGAGTACCCACGTTTTTTGTACAAAGCCTAATTAAAACATGAGTCTGGTGGGCTTATTGCGCCTCGGCTAAAGTGGCTTCGACCTCGATCTGACGGTTGCCCCGTGCTAGGGTTAGCTTAACCTTATCCCCGGCCTTGTGGCGTTCGAGCTGGGTGAGGAGATCATCTTGGGTGTCAACCGGTTCCCCGTCGAACCTGAGGATCACATCCCCCAAAATCAATTCACCCCGTTGGTCGCGTTTGAGTCCTTGTAACTTGGCCCGCCCCGCTGGCCCATTTGGGGCCACTTCCACCAACACCACCCCTTTAATCCCACTGCGTCGAGCAAGGGTGTCGGGCAGGAGGCTTACCCCTAAAGTGGGTCTGATCAAGCGGCCATGTTCTAAGAGTTGGGGGACAATCTTTTTGACGATATTGACGGGGATGGCAAAACCGATCCCCGAATTGGCCCCTGAGGGGCTGACGATTTGGGTGTTAACCCCAATCAAGCGGCCTTGGGAATCTAGGAGTGGCCCGCCGCTGTTACCTGGATTAATCGCCGCGTCGGTCTGAATCACCCCACCGATTTTGCGATTTGAAACCGATTGAATCTCGCGGCCTAGTGCCGAGACCACCCCCACCGTCAAGGTGGCGTCTAACCCAAAGGGATTGCCAATGGCCAAAACCTTGCGGCCTACCTGGAGATCGTCCGAGTCGCCGCGTTCGATAGGGACCAGTTTTTCTTTGGGGGCGTCGATTTTTAATAACGCCAAATCCTTATCCGGGGCCACACCCACCAGTTTGGCAAAGTAGCTGGCGCGGTTGTCCAAGGTGATACGCACCTTGTCCGCGTTTTGAATCACGTGGAAATTAGTGACAATCAGACCGGAGTCGTCCCAGATAAACCCGGTGCCTGCACCAGCGGGAATCTCTTGGACGTTTAAGGTAAAAACATCTTGGCGGACTTGGCTGTTGGTGACGTAAACCACCGAGCGGTGGACCTTCTCGAAGACCTCAATGTTGTTTTGCTCACCCAAGGTCAGGGCCTCGCCTTCGTTAAAAGAGAAAGCGGTGGAGCTTAAACACAACAAAAACAGAGGGAACAAGACCCAGTTTAGTGGTTTGGTCATTTTAATAAAGGTAGGAAAAGGGGCCTCTAAAAAGGCCCCGATCGCTAAGAGGCCTGGGCCGCAGGGCAGCCACCTTCTTTGCAGGCGGGCTTGGCCGCTTCGCAAGCCGAAGCCGGGGCCGCGTAACCGTCTGAATACCAACCGCCACCTTTTAGTTGAAAACTAGTGCGGCTGGTCTGGCGCTCCAATCCTTCAGCTCCACAGGCGGGGCAGGTTTTGTCGTCGGCTTCGGCGATTTTACGGATCAACTCTTGCTGCTTCCCGCAGGCTTGGCACTGGTATTCGTACAGAGGCATATTCACTCCTGAAGGTTCGAGAGGGCGCACTCGCCCAACAAGCTCATCGCTAAATATACCCTTTATTCGCTAAATGAGCAAGAGGGAGGAATGCCACCCAAGCTCAGCTTGGGCAGCGGGGGTAGGGGGCGATGGGGTGGGTGAGGCTTTGGTCGGTAGCCAAGAGCGCCAAACTAGGGGTCACCACCCCTTGGTTCGTCGCCGTCGAGAAAGTGGCGGTTCCATAGGTGGAGTCTGCTTTGTTCACAAGGTTACAGTTGTGGGTTGGGGCGAAGGTGATGTTCGAGGTCACCGGAACCCAGAGGGCAGCGGTATTGACCGAGCGGGTTTGTTGCACCTATTTCCAGCCGGTCGCCTTGTCCCGTTTGTTATTAGGCCCAGCCCAGTTACAGATCATCCCGCCTATTGCCAAGACGGGCGCGGTGTTGCTGTTTTCGGCAAAGCCAAAAAAAGGCGGTGCCACTCTTGGCGCCCGTCGCCGATTTTTCGGTTTTGATGTTGAAATTACGGGTATTGCCATCGTTACTCCCGGCCTGCCAAGCGACCGCCACCAAGCCTGGACCTTTAACCTGGTGTTACGGGCCTTTTCCACAAGGGAATTTTTTCGTTTGCTCTTACACAGTTTGCACCGAACCAAAACAAAATTAAACTATTCTAAAAGTTAGAAACACTTTTGAGTAATTATCAGAGGCCAGGAGGCGACTAAAAACTAAGCAAAAGGTTAGGAAAGCGGCTGCCCCTTAGCGGGCTCCGAGGGCTAGATTAATCCCACTTGTTACCGTGGCAGGAGGTGCAGCTAGGGGCTTCGCCGCTGCCTTCTAAGTTGGAACCGTGGCAGCCGGTACAGTTGGCGCGGGGGTCATAAAGTCCGGGGGCATGGTTTTTACCACCTTTGCTAACCGTATGGTCAGAGGGAGCCTCGTTTTCAATTTCCTTGCAACCCGCCAAGGCCAACGAGAAAAACAATACCAATAAAATCAACAAAATTTTTGGAGTTTTAGTTATGTTCATCGGTGTTTTTTGAGTCAAGTTTGATAGTCCCACTTAAACTATTGGGTCAAGATGAAAAGAAAATGAACACTTTATTAAAACTTGATTAATTCTCGCCCTAAACCCAGGGAGTTCGCCAGAAGACCAAAAGCAACAAGCCCTCTTTTCGCTTTGAAACCTTTAGTGCTATCTTGACCTATACCTTCAAAGGAGAATCCCTTGCGCCACAAATTCAATCTCCGCTGCCCTGCTCCCATCAATGAGTTATTGTTCGAGCGAGAGCTTCAAGGGATGCGGATTCATGTTTATTTTAAGATATCAATTTTGACCTATCTGTTGGTCAGCGATTGGTTGATGCCCGTAAATCGCCAGTTTTATTTGTGGGTCATATATTTGAGTTTGATTTTGGTAGAAGGGCTTTTTTTAGTTTGGCTGCGAAAGAAACAGTGGATTAAGGCCGTTGCGTTCTCTAGTTTGCTGGTGGATCTCTTTTTGATCACCTTGTTACCCTTCGCTTGGTACCAAATGGGTGGGGCTTCAGGGGCATATAGTTCGACCTATATTTTAAAGACCAACATGCCTTTGGTGGCGGCAGGATTTATTTGTATTAACGCCTTTGCCGCCCGCCCGCTCTACCCAATCTTAATGTCTATCGGGGCTTTAGGAGTGGCTACTTTCCATTATTATTGGGTGCTTTCTGATCCGAATACGGTTTTGACCATTCAATATGGGGAACACCTGTTGGGCTCGGCATTACATAGCGCTTATTATTGGGTGACTAGCTACGCCTACTTGGTTTTTGGGGCGGGGATGGGTTATATGGCCTATAGTTTCCGTAAAACTACCTTAGAAGCAGTCACCCTTGAAAAGGCGAATTTACAATTGGGTCGTTATTTCTCGCCTAATTTAATCGCGAGTATAACCGACGGCAGTCAGTCTTTTTTAGAGCCCGGAGGCAAGCGGCAGCCGGTGGCCATTATGTTTATCGATATCAGAGGGTTTACCTCCATGAGCGAGGCCCTCCCGCCAGAAGCAGTGGTGCGCTTTTTGTCTGATTACCATGAACGAATGGTGCGGGTTATTTTCAAACATGGCGGCACCCTCGATAAGTTTATGGGAGACGGTATTTTGGCCACGTTTGGTACTCCTTTGACCCAAGCGGATGATCTCTCGCGGGCGCTGAAGGCGGGGATCGAGATGAAGGAAGCCCTACGTGAGATGAACCAAGAACGAGCCTTGCTAGGACTGCCCATCATTGGCCAAGGGATCGGTATTCATTATGGCGAAGTGATCGTAGGCAACATCGGCACTGCCGAACGGCTCGAATATACGGTCATCGGTGACGCGGTCAATCAGGCCAGCCGGATTGAATCGGCCTGCAAAGATCTAGACCACGATTTTCTCTGCTCTGCCTCGGTGGTTGAGGGACTGGCCGGGGAAATCCGCACAAGGCCCATGGGGGAGGTAGCCGTAAAAGGAAAAAAACAACCCCTTCAACTCTTTGCCGTGGATTGGGCCTAGCGCCTAATCTTGACAATGGGGGCGGAGCTTTAGGAGTGGCAGCCAAACCGCCAATAGGAGTAAGCTGTTGAGAGCCACATTGGCCCAAACCCCGTAGAACAAAGACCAACCGGTATCTAGGGCATACCAAAAGCAGCCCCCCCAGCACAGAGCTTTCCAGGCCCAGGCCTTTCTTTGGGTTAGGGCATGGCGGACCAAAAAAACGATCATCAGACCCCAACCGATCAAAGTGGCCCCCAACACGGCATATAAAAAACCGATAAACCGGAGTACCTCCCCCTTTGGGGGTTGGTCCCCCCAAAAGGGTTGCCCCATGGGCTCTACCAGCAGGCGGCCAAACCAATCGGTTTGGTGAAATAACCCAAAAAAGAGACCCATTCCAACTAGCAGATAGGCCAGAATTTTGAGCCAGCTGGTCCAAAAAATAAAGGCAGATTTATTCATTTAGTTACCAGCCCACAAGCTGGTGGACCCGGCCTAGGTGAAAGCCCGTATGGAAAAGGGCGTAGTCCCAGGCCTCTTGGGCGCTGGCCAGGGGATGACCGCCCAGATCAATAGCGGGGTCAATCGCAGGGTTGGTTTGGTGCAGCTCTTCTAAGGAGGCCAGCCCCATAAATAGAGTCTCCCACCAAGCTTTTATTTCATCAAATTCAGGCCAAGGCCCGCGCCAAGCGTCTTGGGCTAAAGAGCCTTGGAATTTTCCCGAAAACTGATGGGGGAGATTGGACTCTTTGTCAAAGGGGCTAACTAAAACCCGCGCCACCTCCTCTGCCATGTGACCCAAATGCCACAAGGGTGAAAGCTCCCGCTCCTCCTCCGGTTCCGGCCAATGGGCCAGGGGCACCTCCAGGGGTAACAATAGCTCTTCGTAAAAAAGTCTTAAACTCTCCAGTTGACTCATGGCAGAATATCTTGGTCCATTTTGAGTAATACCGCGGCCATAGCCACCGGCAAAATCGCTCCCGTCGGGCTGTAACCAGAACCGGGGAGGGTGAAAGTCCAGGGTTTGCGTTTCTCAGGAGGGAGCAGGGCGAGTTTTGAAAGTTCTTCGACCGTTTTTTGTTCCAACGTATGGGATATTAAATAAAGGTTGTAACATTGTTGGGAGCAGTTTAGCCGGTCACAATATGGGCCACACTGAAACTGGGTTTTGGCTACTTGGATTTTACCAACCACCTTTTGACCGTCCACCTCGTATTCGATCTGCCGCTCGCCCAAAGGAGACAAGCTTTCGACCTTCATAAATAACTGGCAGAAAAAACTTTTTTTTTCGTCGTTGCGGTAACAGCGAACTAGACTGTCTATCATCCCTTGACCAGCATACTGCCGGGGCGAGATATACACCCTGGTTTTAGGACCTTTTTGGGTGATAGTCACTTCAGACAACAAATCAGAGGAGTCCCGCTGGGTCTGGTCCTGTACAGGGGTGGGCAAGGGCACACAGGCACTTAATAGAACCAGAGCTAGCAGAATAAACAGACTTTTTTTCATGAAATAACCCTCCACCCCTGGAGCCGAAGGCCCAGGGGTGGGTTGGGTTTAGGCCGGTTTGAAAGAGAAAGACAGTTGGTCTTTTTTAACATCCAACTTGACCTCACCCCCGCGGATTAACTGGCCAAACAGGATTTCGTCTGAAAGCCGGTCTTTGATCTCGGACTGGATCACCCGGCCCAAAGGACGAGCCCCAAATTCGGGGTCATAGCCCTTGTTGGCCAGCCAAGCTAAGGCTTTTTTGCTTAAAGCGATGGTAACCTTTTTCTCTTTGAGTTGAAGTTCCAGTTCGCCGATAAACTTAGTTACCACCGACTCCATCACTGCTGGGGTCAGGCTGTTAAAGGTAACCACCGCGTCCAAGCGGTTGCGGAATTCCGGTGGAAAATGGCGTTCGATGGCTTCGCTTTCTTTGGCCTGATTCGTAGCGCCAAAGCCGATGGCCTTGGCCCCCCGCTCTTCAGAGCCGACGTTAGAGGTCATCACCAAGATCACGCTGCGGAAGTTGGCTTCTTGGCCGTTGTTGTCGGTCAAGGTAGCTCGGTCCATTACCTGTAACAAAATATTGTAAATATCAGGATGGGCCTTCTCAATCTCGTCGAGCAACAGGACCGTATGAGGGTGTTTGCGAATAGCCTCGGTTAAAAGTCCACCCTGTTCAAAACCCACATAACCAGGAGGGGCCCCAATCAAACGGGCAACCGAGTGTTTTTCCATGTATTCGGACATATCAAAACGCTCAAACTTGATCCCCATAATTTCAGCGATTTGCTTAGAAACTTCCGTCTTCCCGACCCCAGTAGGACCTGAAAAAAGAAAGCTGCCAATCGGTTTATCGGGGTGACCTAGGCCTGCTTTGTTTCGCTTGATCGCGGTCACAATATGCGCAATCGCCGAGTCTTGGCCAAAAACCTTTTGTTTTAATTGGGGCTCTAACTCGGCTAGGGCGCTGATGTCATTTTTATTTTTGACCTTGATCGGCACCCGAGCGATTTTACTGACCACCTGTTCAATATCTAGCAGGTTAATTGCCGTTTTGCGGCGTTTTCGCACGGGCAAAAGCATCACGGCCGCGCCAGCTTCGTCGATCACGTCGATCGCCTTGTCTGGTAAGAATCGGTCATGAATATATTGAGCCGAAAGTTCAGCTGCCGCGCGGATAGCACTACCCGAATATTTAATCCCAAAATAGGTCTCATACTTTTCTTTGAGCCCCATGAGGATCTTAACCGTTTCCTCAATCGAGGGTTCGGGAATGTCAATTTTTTGGAACCGGCGAGAGAGGGCCCGGTCTTTATCAAAAAAGTTGCGGTACTCGCCATAGGTAGTAGCCCCGACACAGCGTAGAGTCCCGGTCATCAAGGCGGGTTTTAGAATATTGCTGGCGTCCATGCTGCTGCCAGAGGTAGCGCCTGCCCCCACGATGGTGTGGATCTCGTCGATAAACAAAATCGCCTTGTCCTTCTCGCCCACCTCAGTAATTACCGACTTAAGCCTTTGTTCAAAATCCCCACGGAACTTGGTCCCAGCTAATAAGGAGCCCATGTCTAGGCTATAAACCTCGCCTTGCTCTAAACTTTTAGGAACCCGTCCTTCTTCGATACGAATGGCCAATGCCTCGGCCAAAGCGGTTTTGCCTACCCCCGGCTCCCCCACTAAAATCGGGTTATTTTTGCGCCTGCGGCAGAGCACCTGCAAACAGCGTTCGATCTCCACCTCCCGGCCTATGACCGGATCTAGACGACCTTCTTTGGCCATTTGAGTTAGGTTGACCGTGTAACTGTCTAAACTCGATTTTTTGCCCGGCCCCTTGCCTGGAGCGGCTTTGTCAGGATCTAGGTTTTTGCCTGGTTCGCTTAAGTCGCGCCGAGTTTCGCCGTGGCTAATGCTGCGCAAAATATCTAGCCTTTCAATGCCTTGGCTTCTTAGGAAATAAACAGCATGCGAATCCACCTCTTTAAAGAAAGCCGCAAGTACGTCCCCTCCGTCCGCTTCTTTTTTACCAGAGGACTGCACATGTTTCATAACCCTATGCATCAGCCGTTGAAAGGCCAGGGTTTGCAGGGGCTCTTGCTCCACATTCTCGGGCAAGCTAGGCACTTGGGTGCCTAAATATTGATCCACCAAGCGCTTGAGTTCCTCCACATCACCACCACATTCCTCGACAATCGAAGCGGTAACGTGATCATGCAGAAGGGCATAAAAAACGTGCTCCAGGGTCACGTATTCGTGCCGCCGTTTTTTGGCGTCGCGAACTGCCGAGATCAGGGAGATTTCGAGTTCTCTTGAAAGCATGGATTAAGCCTCCTCCATTGAAGCGCGTAAGGGGTATTCGTTTTTGCTGGCCAATTCGTGCACTCTAGCAATCTTGGACTCGGCAACCTCGAAGGAAAATATCCCGCAGATGCCTCTGCCCTCTTTATGGACATTCAGCATGATCCGCATTGACGAAATTTCATCTAACAAAAAAATATTCATCAATACATCCACCACAAACTCCATTGGGGTGTAGTCGTCGTTATGCAACAACACCCGGTACTGCTTGGGTAGTTCGACCTTGGACTCTGCATGGGTCTGGTTCTGGCCGAACGAACCGGGCTCATGTTTGGACGGCATAGGTTTAAAACCGTGATGAAATAGTTGAATGAGTGGGCAAGGGAGGTTTTTATCCTCGGCTGCCAAATATTAACAAAGGGTCGAAAGTCTGTCAGTAAAAATTTAACTTAGATCCCCGAAGCAGGCGGCTTGACAACGGATTCGTCCATCTCTAACGCCACCGAAGCCGATAACCCGCCCCTTTTGTTTCTAAGTTTTTGGGCAATCTTTAAAACGGTCTCCACATAAGGCTGGGAGCGGTTGTAATGATAGACCGCTTCGTGGTTGGCTTGGTTTTCCAGTCCCTTGACCCAGCCGTGCGACTTCAGATAGTTCGCTGTCGAATAGATGGAGTCAGGGAACCTAAAAAGGTTAACCGAGCCACTTTTGTCAGAATCGTAACCCCATTTGAGATAACTAGAGGGCAAAAATTGGGGCAGTCCAAAAGCGCCCGCATAAGATCCCTTGTAATGGTAGGGGCTCTTTTGATTTTTTTGGGACAATTCTAAAAGTGCAGCCAGCTCTTCTTTAGCCCATTTTGCCTTACGGTCCAATTTATTTAGGTAATATTGTTCACTCTCGCTTAAGGAAAGATCAATGGGGTAACGGTCTTTTGCGGTTTCCCGTTCGACTAGGATAGAGCTGAACACGCCGATTACCGGATAACGTCCCAAAACGTTACCAAATCCGGTCTCGACCAACAAAATGGCGACGACTGCTTCTGGATCTACCTCAAACTTCTTCGAGGCCTGGACCAAAGTTTTGCGCCATTTTTTTTCAAATCGCTGGGCCAAAAATAGGGAGTAGGGGCTATGAAAATCTTGATAGTCGCGGTGGGTTTCTTGGTTGTTGACGTTGCGCTCGGCGATCACGTCTAATTTATTTAACCTCTGATCTTCAAAGACTTGGGTCAAATAGAAACTGCTAAAACGGTCTGAAAATTGGTCAATCAAAAAGGCCCGTTCCTCAGGGGAAAACTGGGGCTTCTCCTCCGCATTCAAGGGCGGTGACAAAAAAGTCAGGGCAAAAAGAGCAAAAAGGGCAATTTTGGTCCAACCGCGCATCATGTTCTCCTTAAGGTTTTCCTTAAACAACCCGCAAACCTATAGTTTTCGGGGTTCGAGTCTCGCCTCATCTGCAATTCATTATAACCGTTCCTCAAACCAATTCAAGTGCTGTTCCAAAGATTCATTAACCGGCAAATTCTTCCTCTTTACATCTTTTCAAGGCGATTAGTTTGGTTTATAACGGGATAACTTTAACCATCTACCCTGGGGCCAATGGTAAACGATCCTTCCCTTTACGCTGATTTTGGCCTGTTTGTCGCCAAGGCCTTGACCAGCGTTTTATTTATCGGATTTGGGATGTTGGTCTTACTGCGCGGACTAAGGCGGCCTTCTAAGGAAGGGATTTTAATTTTTTCGATCAACCGCCGGTTTAGGGATTATGAACTCGCCTTAGCTCAAACCACCGGCCCTAAGGGGCTGGTAAAACGGATTAAAGAGGCCCATAAAAAAGCGGAACTAGCCCAGAAAGACCAAGCCCGGCTATTTGTGCTCGACTTTGAGGGAGATATTCGCGCTAGCGGAGTGGCGAATCTTTCAGCCGAGATTACGGCAATTTTAACCGGGGCTCAGCCTAAGGATCAGGTGTTGTTGCGTCTAACCAGTCCTGGCGGACAAATTCCTGGATATGGGCTGGCGGCCTCTGAATTAGGGCGGATTAAAGCACAGGGGCTAAAGCTGATTGTGTCCGTAGATAAGGTGGCCGCTTCAGGCGGCTACATGATGGCCTGTGTGGCCGACCATATCCTTGCCGCCCCCTTTGGCATTGTGGGCAGTATCGGGGTGGTAGCCGGTTTGCCAAACTTCAGCCGTTTCTTAAAGGAGCGGGGGATTGATTTTGAACAGCATACGGCGGGTAAATACAAACGTACCTTGACCCTTTTTGGCAAAAATGAAGAAGAAAGCCGGCTCAAGTTTAAAGAAGAATTAAACGAGGCACACGAACTTTTTAAAGACTGGATTAAAGCCAATCGGCCCCTGCTGGATATAGAAAAGCTTTCTACCGGTGAATATTGGTATGGTCAAAAGGCTTTGGAGTTAGGGCTGATTGACGAAATTGGCACGGCCGAAGACTTTTTGCTAAAACACAAAGACCAGTTCGCGTTATATCAGGTAAGCCATCGTAAGCCCATGGGCTCCTTTGGCAGAATAGGTAAATGGAAGACTCAATTGGCTGAGGCCTGGACCTCGGCAGCAACCCCCCTCTAGGGATTAGGATATGGAGATCAAAGACCCCATCTTGGTAGTGGACGACGAAGTGGAAATGCGTATCGCCATGAGCGCGGCCCTAAAGAAATGCGGTTTTCCCGTAGAGCTTAGCCACAACGCCATCGACGGCTTAAATAAGTTCAAAAAAAAGGACTATAGTCTGGTCATTACCGACATGACCATGCCCAAGCGCAGCGGGATCGAACTCTTAAAAGACATTAAGGCCCTCAAGTCCGAAATACCGGTGGTTTTAATCACCGCCTATGGCACTATTGATACTGCTTTGGCGGCGATGAAACACGGGGCCTTTGATTATGTCCAAAAGCCCTTCGACTTTGACACCTTTATCTTTTTAATTGAGCGGGCACTCTCTTACCAAGCCCCACCAACCCTGACCCAAGCGGCCCCTGAATCGGTCAAGTTGGCTAAGAAAGGGAAAAAGGGCGAACTTCGGCTCAAGTCTAGTTTTAAGGACATTATCACCCAAGACGAGGGGATGCGAAATCTCATGTCTGTGGCCAAGTCGATCGCCAAATCGAAGGCGACCGTTTTGATCCAGGCCGAATCGGGCACCGGTAAAGAACTACTGGCCCGGTATATTCATAATCAATCGGACCGGGTTGAAGGACCCTTTGTGGCGGTCAACTGCGCAGCGTTACCAGAAAACCTGTTAGAATCGGAACTCTTCGGGCACCGCAAAGGCAGCTTTACCGGGGCCACTGCTGATCACCGGGGAAAATTTGAGCAAGCCCAAGGGGGGACAATCCTCCTAGATGAAATCAGCGAAATGCCGCTTTCTTTGCAGGCCAAGTTGCTTAGGGTTTTGCAAGAAATGGTGGTGGACCGGGTGGGTGGGAGTGAGTCGATCCCTATTGATTTGCGGGTGGTGGCTACCACGAACCGGGATCTGATGGAATCGGTTAACCAAGGTCACTTCCGCGAAGATCTTTATTTCCGCTTAAACGTAATTCCCCTGGCCCTGCCGCCCTTACGCGAGCGCAAAGGGGACATCCGGCTTTTGGCAAACTACTTTATCGAAAAACATGCCGAAATCAACCAGATTGAGTCACCTAGGGTGCATGAAGATGTTTACAAGCTGCTTGATCACTATAACTGGCGCGGCAACGTGCGCGAGTTGGAAAACGTAATGGAGCGGGCGCTGCTGCTTTGTGGCGGGCAAGAGATTCAAGTGGCCAACCTCTTAATGAGTCCTAAGGCCATTCAGACGCAGCCAGCTCCCCAGGGCAGTCCTGTGGCCAGCACAGCTTCAGAGTTGTTTACCATTAAAATGGGCACCCCCTTGGCCGAGATCGAACGCCAAGTGATCATGCAAACCCTTGAATATACAGAACAAAACAAAACCAAAACCGCAGATATCTTAGGTATCAGCATCCGCACCTTGAGAAACAAACTCAACGAGTATAAAGAAGGGGATGACTAGGGTTTCAGGTTGAAAAACCAAGCCCGCTTTGTGACCGATCAATATAAAGTGCGCCTAGCTGCCCTTCTGGGCAATAAAACCCCTTGAGGCCTCGTTTCCAACCACATCCCCCTTCGTCAGCCATAGCGCGCGAAGGGGCTATCTGCCCATTCGTTTTCAACCTTTTTTTAAACTTCCAAGCCTTCTTGTTTGGGGTCTATTCTCGCCAAGATTGCCATGTCTTCCTTTTATATCGTATAATATAGCCGGATTAAAGCGAACCTCTAGGATAGGAGCGACTATGAATCAGCAGGCAGAGTGCTGTCCCCGGTTTGATCCCACTCCCTGGGACGGAACCCAGGTGGATTTCGAAGGGGCCTTGTTTTTAAGGGATAAGGTCCGAAGTTTTTTGCACCTCCCCTTAAACTTTGGATCCGTGATGAAACGGGCTCAGCAGTTGATCGAGGCGAGCCAAGCAAAGGGGGCCAAACAGGTAATTTTGGTCGATGAAAATAGCCTTTGGGGATCCGATGTTTATATCCAAGTGACCCACCCGATCCCCCATGCCCAGATGAGTTTAATCAAAGGTTCCTTCGTCAGCAAAGCCTTTGAGGGGCCCTACAGTAAAATCGGGCAGTTTGTGGCGCAAATGAAAGACTACCTCCAACAGCAAGGAGCCCGCATGAACGGGTTGTTGTATTATTATCCCCTCTGCCCCCGGTGCGCCCAAAAGTACGGTCATAACTATGTGGTTTTATTGGCTAGTGCTGGAGGTGAGGGGCTAAAGATCGAAACCCTGAAAACAGACGGAGCAGGAACCTAGCGGCACGAGGGAGGCACGCGCGTGGGATTAGGTAAGGTTCGAAGGAAAAATCAAAAACAGAGAACCCCTTCCCCTTATCTTGGGGTGGGAGGGTGAGGTAGGTTTTGGGCTCAACTATAAAGGAGAGCCCATGGCCAAGTTATATCATTTCGACATCTACACCAAAGCCCATCCGACTGGATTTCCCACCTTTAGTTTAACCAAGACCGCCCTGAAGTTTGTCAAACACGAGGCATTTGGTTTGGTGCTGCGGTTTGCCTATCACAGCAGTAATCCCAGGGACCGAGGCCGCGAGGTAGAGGTGATTCTGCCCGCCCAAGCGATTGATCGGATCGAGCGTTGGGATCACTCCAATTAAGCAGGATCAGCCTGGGTCTCTTGGTCCAGGCTGGCTTCCTCTTTGATTCGAGGCTGGGGGTTTTTAAACTGCAAACAGCGCCACAAAAAGATTAGGGTCAAAAAGATCAATGCCAGGGGCAAGAAGGGCAGGGGGTTGAGATACAAAAGCCCGGCCAAAACCCCGCCCAGAAACTGCCCCAAAAACTGACTAAAGTTATATACCCCTGAAGCGGTGCCCTTGGTTTGTTCGGTAGTAAGGCGGGTAACCAAACTGGGGAACAAGGGCTCGAAGACGTTAAAACCCATAAAAAACAAGTAAACCGCCACCATAAAGATGGGGAACGAACCTTCTATTCTAGCCCAAGCCATTAATCCGAAGCTTGATAATATGACTAAAACGCCTAGACTCATCACCTCGCGGAATTTATTTTTAACCTCCGCAAAAATCGCCGCTGGCACCATCGTCAAGGCTCCAGCGATCAGCATGGTCAAATAAATCTTCCACCAATCTGCCTTTTCCCACCCGTTGGCTTTTAACATCAGAGGCAGCATAAAAAAAGTAGCCGAAAGCCCCATGCTGCAAACCAAGGCCCCTAGATTAATGGTTCTAAGTGCAGGGATTTGGAGAACTTCTTTGACCAAAACGGGCAGTTTTTGAGTAGCTTTGGCTGGGACATGGTCTGAATCAGGCACCACCAGCCACAAAAGCACTAAACCTGCCGAAGCCATAGAAGCGATCACCCAGAAAATACCAGAAAGTCCGATTGAGGCTCCTAAAAGAGGGCCAAGAAACATAGCGATACCAAAGGACATACCCACACTACCACCCAAAAAGGCGTTGGCTCGGGCGCGGACTTCGGGGCGGGTCAGATCGGCGATAAGGGCGAAGATCGGGGCTGAAACTGCACCTGCACCTTGGAGCAAGCGGGCTACAATCATCCAATGGATATCAGTAACCAGGGCGGCGAGGATCGATCCGGCGACGTATAATAACAAGCCAATGGTTAATACCGGTTTACGACCAATGCGGTCCGACCAGGCACCAAAGGGGATTTGCAAGAGGGCCGCGGTCAGTCCGTAGCCGCCCAAAGCCAATCCCACCAGGACAGGAGTGGCGCCCGTTAATTCCTCAGACGCGAGTACACTAAAAACCGGCAGGATCAAGAAAAGCCCAAACATGCGGAAAAAAAAGATCAAACTCAAAGAGAGGATGCCTTTTTTTTCGAGTGGCGTAAAAAGTTTCTTCCTGCCCGTCATTGGTTTATATAGGATTCGATTTTAAAAGCCCCATTTTCAATGATTCACCTAGCTCTGTAAACGCCTTTTATCGCAAGATTGGAGAAGTGGAATACGAGGAAGCCAAAAAAAAAACAAAAAGATGGATCCGAACAAAACGAGGGTTCAGACCGGGAACTACCCAATCCCCGTCAAAAGGGATTTTAATCCCAGCCAACAGGGAGCTTCCCGGTCTGTTTAAAAGCATCAATCAAATCTTGCCGCATCGCCAGGGTAGCCCGACGAGCGGCACCAGCAAAGTCATGGGTTTTTTCGGTTTCGAAAGCGAAAATGATCCCGCGGGAGGAATTGATCAAGGCCCCTTGCCCAGCCCCGTCAAAACAAGGCATCACGTCGATCCCCGCCCCTCCTTGCGCCCCATATCCAGGAACCAAAAAAGGCACATTAGGCATCATGGCCCTGAGCTTGGCTGCCTCAGCAGGCCAAGTGGCCCCGACAACCGCACCAAAGGGGGCGTAACCACAGGACCCTTGGTGGGCCTGCGCTTGAGCTTGTAAATCAAGGGCGATTTGCTCGAACAAAGCTCGCCCTTCGATCTGGGCCTCTTGATATTGGCGGGCAGAGGGATTGGAGGTCCGAACTAATACATACACCCCTTTGTCCTGGGCCAAGGCTTCTTTATAAAAAGGGTCGAGGCCGTCGCTGCCTAGGTAGGGATTGATTGTGACAAAATCTTGAGCGGCCAAGGGACCAGATAGACGGCCTAGAGGGGCGGCACCTAAATGGCCTGCGGCATAAAGCGCGGCGGTGCTGCCAATATCGCCCCGCTTAGAATCGTCAATCACAAATAAACCCAAGGCTTTTGCTTTTACCACACTTCGCTCAAACGCCTCCAACCCGGCAGGACCGTATAACTCATAACAGGCCATTTGCAATTTAACCGCCGGCACTAAATCGGCGATGGCCTCCAAAAGGGCCTCGTTAAATCTGTACAGAGCCAGTGCAGCGGCCTCACGGCTTGGTTTTTCTGGTTTTAAAGCAGGCGGGAGGCGGTCAAAAAGGGGATCAAGCCCCACTAAGATGGGGCTTTTTTTGGCCGAGATTTGGGCCTGAAGTCGATCAATCAGGACCAAAGCGATTAGCGATTCTTTAGGTTTGAAATAAACCCGGCAATCTTGCTGGTTAGCGCCTTTTGCAAATCGTCTAATTTGGCTAAATCAGCAGGCATTGAGGAGCCCCGCTCTTTTAGAAACTTAAGAATGGTAGATTCCATTTCTTTGATGCGCTTGTCGATCGGGTTGACCCGGCGACCTCGTTTGCCTACTTCAACATCCAAGGTTTTAAGGAGTTGATCCACCTTGCGCTCTAACGTGGCCAAGCGCATTTCGGTGTCGTCAGCCACTTTTTTAGGGCGTCCGCGTTTGGACTTAGGCACCCCGATTGCCTCACTAGGAGCCACAGCCACTTTAGCCACCTTTGGGGCCTTTGCGGCTTTTGGTGCCTTTGGGACTCTAGTTGCTTTGTTAGCCTTCGGTTCTTTTTTTACCTTAGGTTCCTTTTTTGCCTTGGGCACCTTCGTGGCGACTTCCTCTTTTGCCACTTTTGGAGTTTTAGGGGCTACAATCTTTTTAGGGGCTCGCTTCTTCGCTGGAGCTGCGGCAAATTTGCTTCGATAATGGCGCAAGGTGTTGCCACGCACGTCAGGAAAGGCAGCATAAAGCTCCTTATTTGACGCATCAGGGCTTTTTTGAAGAAAAGCTTGGACTTGTTCGGCTATAGATTTCGACATCTGGCATTCCTTTTGAAAGGCCCTTTCAGCTTTATTAGTACGCCAACCCACAAAGCATTTGGGCCAAAACCGTTTTTTATCCGAGTTCAGTATGGGTCTGATAGAAGAATTAATATCAGTCATTTTAAAAAGAGGCAAGTCAACTACTTGCTCCTTTAAAGAAAAGGGGCTATAAATGACAGCTAGGGCCCCTTTTTTTCATGAAAGGAAATTTGATATGGAAATTCCGCTGTTCGAAGCCAGCAATGGTAACTGCCCTTACCTCAAGGGTAAGGAATGGCTCAGCTATCTGACCCATGCGGATCGCCTCGATGAATACGTCTATGAGGCCCTCATCAATCGCGGCTTTAGGCGCAGCGGACATATTTTTTACCAAAACCAGTGCAAAGGTTGCGAATCTTGTATCCCCATTCGTATCTTAGCCAACAACTTTGTTCCTTCTAAATCGCAAAAAAAGATTTGGCGGCGAAATCAGGATTTACGGTTGGTCGCTTCTGCCTCTCACTTTGATAATGAGGCGTTTGAGATTTACGAGCGTTTCACCAAAGGCCGCTACAATAGCTCTGCGACTGCCGAAGAATTTCAGCAATTTTTAGTCAAAACCGCGGTAGATACCCAAATGGTCAAATATTACGAAGGGGACCAATTGGTGGCGGTTAGTTGGCTCGATATTCTCTATGAATCAGTCTCTTCAGTTTATTTTGCCTTTGACCCAGCCCAGTCGCGAAGGAGCCTGGGAACCTTTGGAGTATTAAAAGAAATCGAACTTTGCCAAGCCTTGGGCAAACCCTATTTGCACCTTGGTTTTTGGGTGGATAACTGTAACGCTATGAGTTACAAAGCAAAATTCTATCCACACCAATTTTTAATCGACGACGAGTGGAGTCGTCCGATTGAGCAACGACCCTAATCTATGAGCAGCAGTTTTGGCCGATTTTTCAAAATCACCAGCTTTGGCGAAAGCCATGGGCAAGGGCTTGGAGTGGTTATTGATGGCTGCCCGGCAGGCCTAAAAATCAGCACCGAAGAGATTCAATTAGAACTAGACCGGCGCAAACCGGGGCAATCCAAGATTACCACTGCCCGCAAAGAATCGGATCTAATACAGGTGCTTTCGGGTATTTACGAGGGGCACACTTTAGGGACGGCCATTGGATTGGTGGTCTATAACGAAGACCACAAATCTGGCGATTACGATAATCTTAAAGATCTCTATCGCCCTGGTCACGCCGATTATACCTACGATGCGCGCTACGGGATTAGAGACCATCGGGGCGGCGGACGGGCATCTAACCGGGAAGCCGTTGCCAGAGTGGCTGCGGGAGCGGTGGCCGGAAAACTTTTGCAAAGCCTGCTGGGCACCCGCTGCCTTAGTTGGGTGGAACAGGTCCATGAGCTAAAAGCACAAATTGATCCAGATTCGGTGACCTTGTCCCAAATCGAGGCCAACGAGGTGCGCTGCCCTGACCCCAAGATGGCCGAACAAATGCACGCTGCAATTCAACAAGCCAAGTCAGAAGGCAACAGTTTGGGCGGGGTCATCCGCTTTAAGGTGGAAGGATTGCCAGCCGGTCTGGGCGACCCGGTGTTTGATAAACTCACGGCTGATCTGGCTAAAGGACTTATGTCGATAGCCGCCAGCCGCTCGGTTTCGTTTGGCTTGGGGGAAGAGGCCGCCTTGCTGACCGGGGCAGAGCATAACGACCTGTTTGTCCTTAAGGAGGGCCGAATTGCGACCCAGACCAACCGGGCAGGCGGGGTTTTAGGGGGGATTAGTAACGGGCAAACCCTTTGGGGCCGGATCACCTTTAAGCCCACGGCCACCCTACTTAGGGACCAAGAAACCCTTACCAAGAAGCAGGAAACAACCCAGTTCAAGGCCCGCGGGCGGCATGATCCCTGTGTGTTACCCAGAGCTGTGCCCAACGTGGACGCCATGGTCAATTTAGTCCTCGCAGACCACCTACTAAGCTTTGCCGTCGCCAACCTAGGCCGCCTGAAACGAGCACTTGTTCATTAACGTTTTTTTGATTGCGGCCAAATTGATTTTCTATTACACTCTTTGAACTTCACGAGACAACCTAGGCTATTAGATTGATATGAAAGAGATCAAAGATATGCTGCTGGAAATGCAGCAGAAGATCATCGACGAGATTGAGCGCGAGCGGGTCCAGTCGGCCAGCGCGATTACCAACGACATCGGCGATAGCATCGACCATGCTACGGAAGAGCGAGACCGCGAGTTGTTTCAGCTTCTTGGCGAGCGTGACCGGCTCAAATTGGACCGCATTGAACAGGCCTTGGAACGCATTGAAGATGATTCTTATGGCACCTGCGAAGAGTGTGGAACCAAGATTTCTAAGAAGCGCTTGATGGCCATGCCTTTTACCGAGTTTTGCATTGATTGTAAGGCTGAAATCGAACGCACTCGTGGCAAAGATGGTCCTGCTTTGGATCAAATGCAAGGTCGTTTTATGGATACTGAGCAAGAAGACCTTTAATCTCCGGGGCTCCGGCCCCAAGGCCCGGCTATGGAAAGCATCCTCAACTTTTCGCCGGATCAGTATTTCAATTATTTTTTGATTATGTTGCGGGTAGGTGGCTTATTTGTCACCGCCCCTATCCTCTCTTCGGACACGGTTCCGCGCCAATTACGCGCCGGTTTAGCCTTGTTTGTAGGGCTTATTTTGTTTATGGCTCTCCCTTTAAAGCCGATTTACGCAGATTGGACGCCGACGGCCTTCTTTTTGATCGCCATTCGCGAAACTATGATTGGCCTGCTTTTGGGGGTAGTGCCTCGGTTACTGTTTGCGGCCATTGACTTTGCGGGTACGGTTATTGGCTTTCAAATGGGCCTTTCTTTGGCCAACGTTGTGGACCCTCAAACCCGTATCCAAACCAGCTTAATCGCCAGTTTTGATAGCCTTGTGGCCACGCTCTTTTTTGTGGTGATCGATGGGCACCATATCTTTTTTGAGGTGATGGCCACCTCTTATGAGCAGATTCCCTTAGGCGGATTTACCTTCGAGGCCAATAAAATCGACTTTTTACTTCGCCTAACGGCCAATATGATCCTCTTAGGCCTGCAACTGGGAGCCCCCTTGATTGTGGCCCTGCTGATGGCCAACGTGATTTTAGGTTTTATGGCCCGCGCTATGCCTCAGATGAACATTTTTATTGTGGGCATCCCCGTAACTATTTTGATTGGTTTTGTTATCATTGCTTTTGGTATGCCCTACTTGACGGGTGCTATCCACAAGAGCTTTAATACTCTAGGCAGTCAAGTCTTAGAACTGATTGGAATCATGGCGCACTAATGGCAGAATCAGGATCAGACGAAAAAACCGAAGCCCCCTCGCAGAAACGGCGCGATGATGCGAGGGAGGAGGGACAGGTCGCTTATTCCAAAGAGGTCTCTTCGGCGGCTAGTTTGGGCGGGTTTTTGCTGCTGTTTTATTTTGGCGCGGGCAAGATGCTCGATGCGTATCGGGAATCCTTCCTTTTTGCCTTTTCCAACCTAAACCTAGCTGAACTCGACTACGGAATATTGACCACCTTGGTGGGCATGTTTTTTAAACAATCCTCGGTTTTGGTAGCCCCCTTCTTTTTGACCGCCATTCTAGTTGGGGTTTTTTCGAGCGTAATGCAGGTAGGGCTTAAGCTTTCCTTAAAGCCGATAATGCCCAGCTTAAAAAAATTAAACCCGGCCAGTGGGTTGGCTCGGATTTTTTCTAAACAGGCCTTTAGTGAGTTGATTAAGTCCCTGTTTAAAATGGCGGTGATCGGCTATATTGGCTACTATACGTTTATCGAGTTTTTGCCCGATATTGCTAACTTGGTGGACCGTGACCCCATGGCCATGTTTACCTCGGTGGGCGAGATTATTGGTACCTTTGCGTTTCGCTTGTTTTTGGCCATGGCGGTCATGGCGGTTTTTGATTTTATGTTCCAGCGCTGGGACTTAGAACAAAAACTCAAGATGAGCCTCCAAGACATTAAAGAGGAGATGAAACAGTCCGAAGGAGACCCGCAACTCAAGGCCAAGATTCGCTCGATTCAGCAGCAGATGAGTCAAGCCCGGATGATGCAGGAGGTCCCCAAGGCAGATGTAGTGGTCACTAACCCGACTCATTTCGCGATAGCCATGTTATATGACCGCGAAAATATGTCTGCTCCGCAAGTGGTTGCCAAAGGAGCCGATCACATGGCCCGGAGGATTATTGAAGTGGCTAAACAAAATGGGGTTACCGTTTTCGAAAACCCTCAAGTCGCCCGTGGTCTCTATTTCCAAGTCGAGATTGGCGACAGTATTCCCGAATTTTTTTACAAAGCAGTCGCTGAGATTTTGGCGTTTGTGTACAAAGCCAAAAAGAAAAAGCGCCGTTAGCGTTAAAGGATAGAGGTAAAAGATAGTAGCACTACGCGGAATATTCGGGTAGAGTAGCTAGGCAACCTGGAGGCTATTAAGATGAGCAGCAAACGGCATTTACAACGGAAAAGTTTGGTTTTTTATTGCGAGGTTTTTGACCGTAAGACCGGGCTACTTATAGGACGGATGAACGATCTCAACGAAGAGGGAATTATGCTGTTAGGAAGCAGCCCCTTAGAGGTTAAAAAGCTTTATGAGGTCAAGGTAGTTTTCCCCTTTGAACTGGCCGGGAAAACCGAATTAGAGCTAGACGCCCAATGTCTGCGCTGCCAGCAAGACATTAATCCAGACCTTTGGGATATTGGGTTTCGCTTAGAGCGTATGACCCCGCTCAAACGGAAATTGCTGGAAGCCTTAATTGAGCGTCTGGCGATAGACGAGCAGGTCAGCGATTATTGAGTTTTGCAGAGTTTTTCGGTCTGCGGGGAATCCATGTTTTCTAAAACCTCAAATATGCTGTCAAACTCCTCTGCATTGATCCGCATATTGTCTAACACCGCCATAAATAGAAAAGAAGAAGCAATTAAATCCCGAAAGGGATAGGTGTAAGCTTCTCTAAGCAAACAATGGTCGGCCAGATCGTTTTTGTATATCGCCGCCACTTGCCGGTATTGGTATAACTGCCCTTGGTAGCGGGTCCAAAAACCTTGGGCAAATTTGAGATCGTTAAAACGAGCCTTGAAGGCTTCTGGGTCATTTTGAGCCAGTTCGATATCGAGTTTAAGCAGCTCGGCATTAGCCAGAAATTCAGGAGCAGTCGCTTCTTTTAATAATTCCAACCCTCTGTTAACCCTACTTTTTTGGTCCTCTCGCAGATAGCCCGCGTAGGCTATGCTTAGGGTGATAACAAAGGGAATTAAAAATCGTAGCGAACCTAAAAATTTTTCCATCAGTTCCTCCCTTTTTATTTTGGCGCAAAATAGCACAGTTGTCCGAAGCAAGCAATTAAGAAGCCTTGCGAAGTCAAATTAGGTTTGCTACCGCTTAAGGAACTTACGGATTTAACATCTAACAGGATAAAAAATGGCCACCGAAGCTACCAAAACCACCAAAGAACCTACCCTCTATAAAAAACACCGCGACCAACTAGAGACCGGCGATATTATCCTCATGGCTGATAACACCCTTGCTAGTCTTTGTCTGCGCTATGGCACCGGTTGCCACTGGTCCCATGTAGGAATGGTTATTAAGCTAGGGGAGGACTCGGTAATGTTATGGGAATCGATGCCTTGGTCTGACCTAAAAGACCGGGATACGGGGGAATACACGATGGGGGTGATGTTGGTGCCACTTTCGCTTAGGATCAGCCGTTATCGAGGCCGGGTTGCCTACCGCAAACTAGACCCTGGTCAACAGAACCGCGACGACTTTGGTCCTAAGCTAGAAAAACTGCGCGGGGAACTAGCCGGCCGCCCCTATGAACGCGACCTCTTTGCTCTAATAGGGGCCGAATTCGACCACTTTGTTCCCCAAAACAAGGTTGACCTTTCTTCTTTGTTTTGCTCTGAGTTGGTCGCCGAAGCCTATCAGCGGCTTGAACTGCTTTTAATAGAAGAGCAAGGTGGCCTCCCTGCAGACGAATACACCCCCGAAAACTTTTCCAGCTTTGGTCCTCGTGTCCTCAATTTGCAAAAAGGGGCCCAGCTCGGCGAGGAAATCCTTCTCAAAGAATGGGTCCTTGCCGGGGATATCGCCCAAAAAAAATAAAAAATTTGGCCCGAATCTTCCATAATCAACCTGAATAACCGACCCAAGGATGGGTAGGCGGAGGACCAAGGACGGATTGGGGGCAACCCTTTATTTTTCCCCGATTTGGGGGAGGTATGGGCCCGCCCTTTGCATCTCTGTTTATCATGGTTTGATCCCCTTTACCTTAGGACGGCATGGCCCTTTCGATCCCTGGCGCGGCTTCCGCGCAAAGTTCAAAAAAATTATTTTTAGGTCCAGATATTATTCTGGCCTTCAGTATCATCCTGATTTTAGCGGTGATGATCCTGCCTCTGCCGGCTATCTTATTAGACATCTTGTTTGCGGTGAACATCACTTTTGCCGTCTTGATCTTGTTTGTGGCCCTTTACTCTTTAAAGCCCCTAGACTTTTCGATATTCCCCTCGATCCTGTTAGTAACCACTTTATTCCGTTTAAGTCTAAACGTCGCCTCTACCCGAGCGATTTTAACAAACGGCAAACAGGGAACTAGTGCGGCAGGTAATGTGATCCAGGCCTTCGGCTCCTACGTGGTAGGCGGAAATTATTTAATTGGGATCATCGTGTTTTTGATCTTGGTGTTGATTAACTTTATTGTAATCACCAAAGGTTCTGGCCGGATCGCGGAAGTGGCCGCTCGGTTTACCTTAGACGCCATGCCCGGTAAACAGATGGCTATTGATGCCGACCTCAACGCCGGGATTATTAATGAAAGCGAAGCGACTCGCCGACGCCGTGATATCCAAAGGGAAGCCGACTTTTTTGGAGCCATGGACGGTGCTTCCAAGTTCGTGCGCGGAGACGCCATTGCCGGTTTGATTATTACTGGGATCAACGTGGTGGGCGGCTTGGTGTTAGGGGTCTTGACCTATAACATGGAGATTGGGGTCGCAGCCCAAACCTTTACCAGCTTGACCATTGGGGACGGGTTAGTATCGCAGATTCCGGCCTTAATTATCTCGATCGCTGCGGGTATGGTAATCACCAAAGCCGGGGCCCAAAACCGCTTAGGTGTCGATTTTGGCTTGCAACTTTTTGGCAATCCTTTTGCTTTAGGGCTAGCTGCGGGCACCTTGGTCCTGTTTGCTATGGTTCCAGGTATGCCTAAACCTACTTTTTTGATCCTGGGTGCCTTGGTAGGGTTTGTGGCTTGGAAAGCCAAAGAAACTCGTGAGCAAGCCGCCATGACTCGCCAGACGGCGATTCAAATGGAAGAAATGGCCAAGGTTGAGGATGCAGGTGAAGCAATTGTTGATCTATTGCCGATCGATACCTTAGGGCTAGAGCTGGGTTATGCCATGATCCCCTTGGTCGATGCAGACCAGGATGGAGAGTTATTAGAGCGAGTTAAGGCCATAAGACGGCAGGTCGCCCTTGACTTGGGTTTTGTGGTGCCACCGGTCCATATAAAAGACAATTTGCAGCTTGAGCCTGGGGCCTACTCGATTGTAATAAAAGGTATTGAGGTGGGCAAAGGGGAGATGATGATCGACCATTATCTAGCCATGCAGGCCGGTGAGGTTGACGAAGAAATGGACGGGATTGCCACCACCGAACCGGCCTTTGGCTTACCCGCTATTTGGATCAGCGAGGCTGACAAAGAGCGCGCTCAGATCGCCGGCTACACGGTGGTCGATATTCCAACGGTTATTTCAACCCACTTAACCGAAGTGATCCGGTCTCATGCAGGCGAATTCCTAGGCCGCCAAGATGTTCAAAAGTTACTAGACAAGATTGCGGCCCACGAGCCCAAGTTGGTCGAGGAACTGGTGCCCGATCTCTTAGGTCTAGGCACGGTGCAGCGGGTCTTGCAGGCGCTACTCAAAGAAAACGTCTCGATTCGCGACATGAATACCATTATGGAAATTCTCGCCGACACCGCCCAATACACCAAGGTGCCCGAATTGTTAGTCGAGCATGTTCGTGAGGGTTTAGCCCGCAGCATCACTCGCCAATACCAAAACGACAAGGGTGTGGTGCCGGTGATGACCTTAAGTCAAGAGATGGAAAATATGATTGTAGGCTCGATCCAAGACACGGGCCAAGGCACCTTCTTAGGCCTTAGCCCAGAACAGGCTGGCGCTATTATTGGCGCGATTGAGCAGGGGATTGAGTCCTTCAGCCTTTATAACTACCAACCTGTTCTTTTGACCGGCCCGCAAGCCAGGATTCAGGTTAAACGCCTGACCGAGCGCGCGGTGCCCAACCTGACTGTCTTAAGTCACAACGAAATCGCCCAAGAGGTCCAGGTTGAGTCCCTAGGACAGGTCGAGTTTAACGGGTAAAAAAGTAGGCCCAGCCAAAAAAAAAGCCCCATTTGGACCTTGTCCTGATGGGGCTTTTTTTTTAAGCAAAGATGAAGGTCGCTAGTGCGTGGGCCTAATGACCCAAATCAGAGGCAAGGCGGCGTTCGACTAATTCGAGGGCCTTTTTTCGGTGCTCGATCTTTGGAGAAAGAAGAACCTTGAGTCCGTCCTTTTCACGGTCGTTGCCTCGGCCATAAAAGCGCATACACAACTTAAACATTCCATTTAAACGTTTTTCCAAGTTAGCCGGGGTGACTCCAGAGTCGGTGATGTCCCTTTGCAAAGATTGGGACTCGGCCAAGGCAATGGCTAACAAAGACTGTTTCATGCTGCCCTGAAAGTCTTTAGCCTCGGCCTCGGGAAGGTACATATCGGCCACCGCGTAATAGATCTCCACCTTTTTGATCATGTTGTTTAGCCGCTCGGACTTATCTGCCAAAATATCTTGTACCTGGCGGATAATGGGGCCAGTCATGGCCGGGCGTGGATACTTTTTAATAACTGCCGGACCGAAATCTTTGGGACGCTCGGTTTGTCGCGAGAAATAGGCCACTGCAATTTTAGGATCAAAAAAGACCCAAAACTTGGCCGGTTTGGAAACAATCCCCATCACCGGCTGTTCCATATACATAAACAGGTCCTTTTCCCCTTTGAAAAAGGCGTCAAACGACTCCCAATCGTTGCTTAGGGTAAAAGGCTTATAGAAATCGACCGCCTGGCGGTTGTCGATAATAAAGTTCCAGCCAGAACTGCTGATGTCAACGCCCAACGCCTTGGAAAAATTGACCATTAGCCGTTGGCAATTGGCCTTAACAATCGGGCTTAGAACATCGTACAGTTTTTCTGGAGCAATTTGAAGCGGATCTGCCATATTCTTAAACTCTTTTGGTGCAGCTCGCCTCCTCCCGAAAAAGGCGAAGGCTGACCTCTGGTGTTTACCCTAGTCGGCTTCGTTCAAATGAGCAAGCCTACTAATTGGTCGCGCAAAGAAGTTCAGAAAAGGAGATGATTCCGTCCCCTTTAACACTAGCTTTCGTGGTGCCGCTGGCGTCAAGCTGGTAATTGGCCAAACTAGTAAAGGTGTTTTTAATGCTGTCCGAAGCCGTGCCATAATAAGCCGCATAGGTTCCGCTAGTGCTGGTCTGGAAGACCAGGCGGGCGTCCATGTCGCTGCTATTGGTGCAGCTAAAGGTGACCGCGCCGTAACTAAAACTGGAGGGGATGGTTAAGCTGTTGTCTGATGAACTAGATAACGAACTGGCTTTCACCTTGTTATAACTAGAATAACTAGTTTTGGAAGTCGAGGAAGAGGAGTTGACCAGCGTCAGAAGCTGGTTGACCTCGGTGGTGGTGCTGTTCGAACAGGTACCGCCGTTGTCAATCGAGTCGATTTGACCGGTCGAATCCGAGGTTAAGCTAGAGTCAGAACCCAAGCCCAGCGCGGCCATGTCGGCGTTCAACCTACTATTAAAGGCGACAATACTTTCGGTGAGCGTCAGTACCGAGTTACTGCTGGCGCTTACGGTGGTTAAAAACATATTTTGCACGTCCGTAACCGTAGCCACAATGGCGCAACTTCCAGAAACCGTCCCGGTTAAAGCCGCGCAATCGCCTGCGCCCACCGTAGTGGAGCCGCTCGCCCCGTTGACTCCGCTAATCCCCGCATAGGTGGAGTCGGTGTAGCACGCCCCGGTGGAGGTGTTGACTAAATAAACGGTACCACTATTTACAATTTGCAACCAATTGGTCGTGGAAATATCGTTTTTGCCGTAGGAACTGTCCGAACTGCTGCGGATGTTTGTTAAGGTGTTGATCTCGGTTTGGGCGAAGGTTCCATCGGCATCGGTATCAATGCCAATATAAAGCTCGGCCAGCATCGCCCCCAAGCTAGAAAAGAGGTGGATCTCAATCAAATCATTTGCGCGAGAAACGCCTTCGTACTGGTCGCCGGTCTCGTCACCAGAGAGTTGCATCGCGTTTTGGTAGTAGGTTTTACCCTCCCAGGTGTCCCAGGAGGTCACGCTGCTGGCGACCCCTAAGGTGGATCGGTAGTTATCAGCCGCATCCGATTTTAAGAAGTTTTCAAACAAGAAGCCCGCCCGACCTAAATAGGCGGAAGCCCTTTGGTAGTCAGAACAACTCGTATCTTCGGAAACACTAACAAAGTCTTTTTCGTCCAACCTTTGAGTGCAGCTGGTATCCTTATCCGCCGAAGCGCAGCCGGCGAGGCTTGACAGGCCCACCAGTAGGGCACCGATCATCCAATTTTTGCAGCGCGTCGTTTTCATGATCAACCTTTGGTTTCCTCTTTAATCTCGGTAGTCGGTTGCTCAGTAGGAGTGGTGACTTTAGGTTCTGGGGCCACAGCCGGAGCCTCGGGCGTTACCGGTTGGACCAAAGTAGGTTTCGGGGTTTCTTCGCCATACAGATCAATCCCACAAAGCTTCGGACCTTCTAATACACTATCTTTAACCACTTTAGGTTTGGGCCTAAACCCTTTGACTTGCTCGGCCGCCGCCCAGCGGGTTTGTACATCGGCCTTTTCTAAAGACTTGCAGATTTCTGCTTCCTCTTTGGGAAAGGTCTGTAGT
>Ga0156797_121_pt1 | contig 35131 bp, 28 predicted proteins | sample RifOxyD2_FD_112098 | JGI IMG/M metagenome (GOLD analysis project Ga0156797, IMG submission 112098) | Candidatus Lambdaproteobacteria bacterium RIFOXYD2_FULL_50_16 | reverse complement strand
CCCCAGCAGAGGGACGCGAGATAGGGAGTAGTCCGCCTAGACTTGGGCGGGGTGAGGATTTAGGGGGTAATCCCCCAGCAGAGGGACGCGAGATAGGGAGTAGTCCGCCTAGACCTGGGCGGGGTGAGGATTTAGGGGGTAATCCCCCAGAAGAGGGAAGCGAGATGGGGAGTAGTCCGCTTGGATAGTGACAAGGGATAAATGGGGGAAATATGGGGTCCTGACCTGGGATAGAACAGGCTAGGATCCTAGTGGAGACGAGTGCCGTAAATCAAGGTAGGGCATTGTTGTGCAGACTATTGAATTGGACGGCTCTTCTGAAAGAGGGAGGACGGAAAACTAGGTTTATTAAGGCGCAGAATCCCGTAAAAAGGAGTTTTGCCAGGGATAGAGGGCTATTTAAACGCTATACTAGGCTCTTGGCCCAAAAACCCAGATTCTCCCCAAAAGGAAGACCTAAAAATTGTGGGTCACCCTTAGTGGAGTGGTCCGTCTTAAAACTAGCTGGTTAGGTTATTTAGTGAGAAAAAAATACCGGAGATCCTTAGATGGATGAAGGGGATAACCCGTTTTTAAAGGGACACTTATTTAGGGCTGACCCTATAAGAATACCTAATTTTGGAGGGTTACCCATTATCAAAAAGCGGCCCCCCAGTGGAGAAGCTTGAAACAAGAGGGTTCCTAGGTGGCGGCCAGAAGACCAACCGGCCTTCTTTTGACTGGCTTAAAAAGCCCCAGGGTAAGGAGAGCCCAAATCGCTGCCGTATCCCCCAAATAAAGGGGGGACACGGACAAATTTAGAGGCTCCTCCCCTCGGAGAAGCCCAAGGACCCAAGGGACTCGCCATGGAGGCGGCCCAAGGTATAAAGCTCCCTGAGTGTAGGGAGCCTTAAACAAAGCTCCTCCCCAACTAGGGAGGGGCCCAAGGACCCAAGGTCCTCGCCATGGAGGTGGGACCAAGGTATAAAGCTCCCTATGGAAGGGGAGCCTATACAAAGCTCCCCATGGAAGGGGAGACGAACATTGCCCGGCATGGACGCTGGGCCGTTCTTGCCAGGTTTACCTGGAGGCGCTTTAGAATGTAACCTGGAGTGCTTGGGACTTGGAAGTCCCCTATAGTGCCCCCTGGATTTCCAGGGAGGGCGGGAAACCGCCCAAAGGCTTGGCATGGATGCTGAGCGGCTCGACCCCGGAGCAGGAAGCGACGGGTGCCAATAAGGTTTTGGATAAGACCTTAGAGGTTTGAGTCTTGGCAACAGTTCCAACCGGGGAAACCCGAAAGGTTAAGTGCCTGGATTCCATGTAAAACCGAGGAAACTCGGGACGATATAGACCGTTCGGAACGGCCTTAGTTAGGCCCTAGGAGGGATTAAACCCACCTGTCCGAAGACCGCTTAAAGAGAGGGCTCTAGGAATCTAGAGGGGCGGTAACCCGCGTTTGGTCGCTATGTCGTATAACTTGGAACCCTTTCCACCCAAGGAAGGGCGGACCCAACCATGACAAGGAGGTTACCATGTCTTTACGAGTCAATCATAACATCGCTGCGCTTAATTCGCACCGGAACATGCAGGCCAATGATACGGCCATGTCCAAAACCTTAGAAAAACTTTCTAGTGGTTTAAAGATCAACCGTGCCGCTGACAGCCCTGCTGCTCTAGTGATTTCCGAACAGATGCGTGGCCAGATCGCGGGCTTGACCCAAGCGATCGACAACTCTGAAACGGCTATTTCAATGGTGCAAACCACGGAAGCTAACCTCGGAGAAACCAGTCGTCTTTTGACCTCAATTCGCCAGCTCGCTATCCATGCGTCCAACGAAGGGGTCAACAACGAGCAAATGCTGGAAGCAGATCAAAGGGAGATCGATAACTCTTTAGAGACGATCAACCGGATTAGCAAACAAGCCCAGTTTGGTAGCCGCAAGTTGTTAGACGGTACCAACGGCGCTTTGGGCTCGACCACTGGCGAAGGCTTGGAATTTTTGGGCGCGAGCTTAAAAACCAAAGATTCTTCTCAAGGTGGGGTAGCCGTGGCTATTACCCAAAACGCGTCCAAGGCCATGGCTGCCGGTACGGTAGCCTTGACGGAAGACTTGGTCAAAGCAGGGGAAACCTTTATGGTGATCGAAAACGGCAAAACCGCCATGTACACCTCTAAGGCGGACGACACCGTTGATATTGCGATCAAAAACTTGGCCTCCGAGATCAGCCGCAACGGGCTGGACGTAACCGTAGGCCTCGAAGCGGGTAAGCTTTCGGTAACCCACAACCAATTTGGTTCGGCTTTTGGGTTCCAAGTGTCTTCGACCACTGCCGGGGTGTTATCCCAAGGTGCAGGTGAAATCGAAGCGGCTCTATCGGGTCAGGATATTAAGGGTACGATCAACGGGGAATCGGCCATTGGGGAAGGTCAAGTACTGACCGGAATCACTGGCGCCGCCACGATTGAAGGCTTGAAGGTTCGTTACACCGGTCAGGCAGGTGGCGAAAACGGCATCCCAGAAAACGGCTCGGTCGAGATAGGCCGCGCTTATGTAGCGCAAAACTCGCTGAATTTCCAAGTGGGTGGCAACTATGGGCAAACGGCTGGTATTTCCATCGGTTCGACCCATGCGCAAACCTTGGCTAAAAACATTAACAACGATTCTAAGTTTAAAAGCTTGGGCGATGTAAACGTGACGAGCTTCCAGGGGGCGCAAGACACCTTGAAGTTGGTTGACTCGGCGATTACCGAAATCGCGCGGATTAGAGGCGACATTGGGGCGTTCCAAAAGAACACCTTAGAGTCGAACCTGAACAACCTGCGGGTAGCCAACGAGAACTTGATTAGTTCTGAGTCGGTCATTCGGGATGTGGACATGGCCTCTGAAATGGCCAACTTCACCAAGAACCAGATTATGACTCAATCGGCAACGGCGATGTTGGCACAAGCCAACCAGACCCCGAACCAAGTCTTACGGCTCTTGAGTTAACCTTGAGGGCCCGCTTCGGCGGGCCTTTAGGGGTAGAGTAGGGGCTGTTTCCCCCTACCCTAAGAGGACCATGGAAGTGCCCCCCGGCCCAAACCGGGGGTCCAGGTCCAACCTATACAAGGAGGTTTAGATGTCACTACGGATCAACCACAACGTGGCCTCCGTTAATGCTCATCGAAGCCTGCTGAACAACGAATCCAGTCTTACCCATACCCTGGAGAAGCTTTCCAGCGGGCTTAAGATCAACCGCGGAGCCGATGGACCGGCTTCTTTGGTGATCAGTGAGCAGATGAGGGCCCAGATCGCGGGGCTAACCCAAGCGATAGATAACTCTGAGTCGGCTATTTCGATGGTGCAAACCACCGAGGCCAACTTAGGCGAAGTAAACCGGCTTTTGGTATCCATGCGGCAGTTGGCCATTCATGCGGCCAACGAGGGGGTTAATGATGAACCAATGCTTCTAGCAGATCAAAGGGAGGTCAGAAACGCTTTACAAACAATCGACCGCATCGCCGAACAGGCGCAGTTTGGAAACCGAAAGCTGTTAGACGGCACCCATGGAGCAGGTGGCGCGGTAACAGGCGAACTGATAGAGTTCGTCGAAGCTGGGCTTAACACCAAAGACTCTAGGGTGTCTGGTTTTGAAGTGGTAGTCACCCAAAACGCCACTAAGGCAAGTGCCCAAGGCAGTCAGGCTTTGAGCCAAGAGATAATCGATCAGGGAGAAACCCTGATGGTGATTCAAAATGGCAAGACTGCTGAGATCACGACCCAAAGTGGGGAATCCAAGGATCAGGTGGTCGCCAGATTGGCTTCAGAGGTCCGAAAAAACGGGTTGAAGGTCACTATCGAGATGGACGAGGTTGGTCGGCTTAGGGTGCAGCATCAAGACTGGGGCTCGGCTCCTGGTTTTCAGGTCCTTTCTTCGAGCGCCGGGGTACTTTCGGCGGTTGCGGGAGAGATTGAGGCGGCACGTGCAGGCCAAGACGTAAAGGGAATGCTAGGCGGTGAGTCTGCCATAGGTCGGGGGCAATTTTTAACCGGGATTTCGGGAGCCCAATCGGTGGAGGGACTAACTGTTAAAATTAAGGGTCAAGTGGGTCCAGAAGACCAAGAATTGCCCATTGAAGGGGTCTCGGTTGGACAGATTTATGTAACCCAAAACGCGCTCCGCTTTCAAATAGGCGGGAACCAAAATCAGTCGGTCTCGATGAAAGTCGAGGATATCCACAGCCGCCATTTATCGACGGGGGTGGAGAACCAGAGTGGTTTTGGCGATTTAAGCGAGATCGATTTAACCAGTTTCCAGGGCGCGCAAGACTCCCTTCGTTTGATTGATAAAGCGATCAACCAGGTTAGTTCCATAAGGGGCAACCTAGGCGCTTTTCAAAAAAACACCCTGGAAAGCAACCTGAATAACCTTCGGGTCGCTTCGGAGAACTTAGTTAGTTCCGAGTCGGTCGTCAGAGACATCGACATGGCTTCGGAAATAGCGAAGTTTACTAGGGACCAGATTATGACCGAGTCAGCGTCCGCCATGCTGGCTCAAGCAAATCAGTTACCTAACCAAGTCTTGCAACTTCTCAATTAACCCAAGCCGGAGTTCCTCGGTTTCGCTAGCCCCTGGCCGCCAGTCAGGAGCTAGGCTTTTAAGCAGGCGGGCTTTGCCCGTACTCGAAGCCTTGGAGCACCCGGGCGGGGAATAGATTTGCCAATTTGTTGCCCTCTAGGCTAGCTGCCGCTCGATCACGAGCCTCTGCGGAAGCAAAAATCCCAAACATGGTTGACCCGCTGCCAGAGAGTTGTATCCCTTGAGGCGAAGTGGTTTTAAGCAGGGCTGCCAGTTTTTCTAAAATTGGAAAACGTTCGGCCAAGGGACCAAAGAAGTCATTTTCTTCAGGATCAATGGGAAACAGGGAGGTATTATACAATTCAGTGGTTAAAATCCGGCCAGAGGGTTTGACTTGCGCATAGGCCTCGGCGGTGGAGATAAAAAGGGAGGGTTTGAGTAATAACAAATATAAGGGGGGCAGGCCCATTAAAGGGGTGAGTTGGTCCCCAAGGCCCCGGCCGATCATGGGGCGAGGGTTTAAAAAGAAGGGGACATCAGTGCCTAAGCGTAAGGCTAAAGGGTGAAGCTGGTCTAAGGAGAGGCCCAATCCAAAAAGTTGATTTAAGTACACCAAAACCCCGGCCGCATTCGCGCTACCCCCACCCAGCCCAGCCCCGTGGGGCACCTGTTTGCTTAGGCTAATCTTTAACTCAAGTTGGTGCCCACTGGTCCTTTCTAAAGCCCGAACCGCCCGGCTAATGAGGTTGTTTTCAGGCAGACCTAAACTAGGGTCTGCCTCCAATAAAAACCCACCGGCTGGATTGGGATTTATGGTTAACTGGTCGAATAAAGAGATGGGGCAAAGGTCGAGCTCAAGCTCATGGTAGCCGTCCGGCCTTTTGCGCTTAACAAAAAGCCGTAAGTTGACCTTGGCTGGGGTGTAAAGCTGGTAACTTTGGTCAAGCCCTTTAATCATTGGGCCAAATACTTATCCAAAAGGGCAGCGATTTGCTCTTTGGGTAACGCGCCAGAAAACATCTCCCCTTTGACGTTGCCCGTCTTGGTGTCATAGCGGCCCACCACAAAACTGGGGGTGCCTCTGATACCAATGGCCCCGGCTGCCCGCATATCTTGGTTGACTTGGCCTCGGTATTTCTCCTGGTCCAGGCAACTATCAAAGGACTTCTGATTAGAAACCCCGGCCTGTTTGGCGTAGGCCTTGAGATCTTTGATTTGCAGGGCTTTTTGGTTGGAAAAAAGCAGGTGGTGGTAGGGCTCAAACTTACCTTGTTCTCGCGCGCACTCGACCGCAATCGCCGCTTCATCCGCCTCGGTATGGAACTCTAAGGGAAAGTGGCGATATCCAAATAAAACCTTTTTTTTGTATTCGCCCCGAAGTTCGGTTAGGCTCGGTTGCACCCGGCTACAGAAAGGGCATTGGTAGTCTGAAAATTCGAGTAACATCACCCCTGACTTGGGGTTTCCCCAAAGGTAGGCAGTGGCCACTTCAGCGGTGACCAAAAAGGGGGCGGGCTCATTTAGGTAGTTTTGCGCCTTGCGCTCCTTGAGCGCCCGAGCATAAAGCTCTTCAAAGTGGTCGCGCATCTTTTGGGACATCAAGTATTGAATAATCTGCGGCTTAAGTTGCTCAAAGCTGCCTCTGGCTTTTAGCCCCTGTTTGTCGTAAAACTCTTTGGCCAATTTCTCTGAAATATCCAAGCTAGGTTGGCCTTGATAGGCGGGGTTATTAGCCGTGAGTTCAGCTAAGGTCCGCTCTTTGAGTTTGCTGGTTAAAGCCTGATAAAGCTGCAACCGCAGATCATTAATCTCTTTATCTTCTACCTGGGAAAGCCGGACCTGATTGCCGTTTACGGTGCCAATCACAGGATCGTTTTTCTCAAGCAAGGGGTCCGCAATTAAGGGACCCACTAACAACCAAGTCAACCCCAATAGGGCCCAAGCTTTTTTCATTTTATTACCTCAATGTGTGCTGCAAAGAAGGCTTCAACACAGGTGGCGCAGAGTTGAGTGCCCGAGATTTCTCTAATGATAGAAAAGGCCTTTTCTTGATCAAATCCCTTGCGGTAAGGACGGTCTGAGGTTAAGGCGTCAAAACAATCGGCCACAGCGCAGATCCGCGCCACTAGAGGAATGGCGTCCCCTTTGAGTTTTTTAGGATAGCCTAACCCGTCTGGTCGTTCGTGGTGCAATAAAACGATATCCACCATATGACCCAAACTGGGGATCGGGCTTAAAATTTCTCCGCCAATCGCTGGATGGTGCCTAAACATAAACACCTCGTCGTCGGTTAATTTGCCCGGTTTGAGTAGGAGTGCATCTGAGATACCGATCTTGCCAATGTCGTGTAGTTCTCCGCCCACCTTAAGCGCGTGTAATTCTTCCTCTGCAAGCCCTATTTGCCTTGCGATCGACAAGGAATACTGCGCTACCCTTCGAGAATGTCCGGCCGTGTAGGGGTCCCGGGCCTCAAGGGCTTGGGCGAGTACGGTAATGGTCGCCAACATCGAGTTTCGCTCGACCTCTAGGCGCTCGCGCTCTTTTAGTAATAACTGGAACTGGTCGGATAAAAGCCGCTCAACCGTAAAAACAAACTGGTCGATGTTAAAGGGTTTTACTAAGTATCCTGCTGCTCCCTTCTGCACCATCTGGCTCATGGTGGCCTTTTCCGAATTGGCACTCATCACCAAAAAAGGCACCTCACAAAATTCTTCAGAGGTCCGCAACCAGTCGCGCAACTGCATGCCGTTCATTTCGGGCATGTCGAGGTCGCTAACAATAATGGCTGGTTTGTATTTCTCCAGCTTTTTAATGGCTGCCCGCCCATTTTCGGCGGTGACTACGTTAAACCCGGCCTTAGAAAGTCCGGTCTCGACCAGCTTTAAGATGGTTGCCGAATCATCCACTACCAAGACCAAGGACTGCCGCTGGCGGCCCGCCTGTTCCATCACCTTTTCGATGGTGTCTTCGAGTTCGTGATCGTTGGATCTTTTGGAGATATAACTAGAGGCCCCGGCTTGATAACCTCGTTCAAGATCGGTTTCTGCGTCTAAGGCGGATAGCAAAATGATGGGGATTTGGCGGGTCGAGGGCTCGTTTTTTAGGCGACGGCAGAGTTCTAATCCATCCAAAACGGGCATCTCAACGTCAGAGACCACTAGGTCAATCTCTTCTTCTAAAACCATTTGCAAGGCCTGCTGGCCGTCCGCCGCCTCGAAGGTCCGCGCCCCAAAGTTGCGTAGCCGTAACGCCATCATCTTCAACAGCGTTAAGCTGTCTTCAACGACCAGTACGGTTTTGCCTTCGAGCGCGGACATAAAACCCCTAACCTAGTTGACTTAATATATCGACACAGTTTTTAGAGCCCAACCGTTCCATCGCCAAGGGACTGCCAAAAAAGGTACTAAGGCTATGGTCCATTAAGGTTTTGTCTTGGTCCGTGGGACTCATCTGGCGAACAAACCAACCGTCGCGGAAGTTTTTGACTCGGGCCGGGGTTAACTCTGCAAGCTCGCTCCAACCTTTTTCGCTAGCGTAATCGTCAAGCAGCAACGTTAAATCAACCAGGAGTTGTTCTTGTTGTTCAGAACTCAATTCTGATTCAGCGGCCCACTCGTCGAGGTCAGCCAGCAATTCTCCAAAGGCACCTTCAGGGGTGAAGCTTGAATCGTCTTCCTCTTCCCCCGCCTCATCAGCCGCTTCCTGTCCCAACACGCTCAAGTCTTTAGACTTTTCTTCTAAATAAGACTCGTACTCTTGGTCGTAATTTTTCAGAATCTGATTAAGCTCGGCAAACTCTAAATCCTGCCCAGTTTGCGCCTTGTGCAGACCGTTAAAATAGAGCGAAACAATCAATTGATTCAGGCAGGCCGGGCTTTTATCCTGGGCCATGAAATACAACATCGCCTGGGTCATCATGTTTTTGTTGGCGTCGCGCTCCAGATGGAAGCGGTGGTCCATCGCTTTTAAAGCGGTCACAAAGACCTCTAAAAAGGCAGCGTCTGCAACTTGATCGATCCGGTCAGGGGTTTTCTCCCCAGCCGATTCACCCGCTTTGAGTTGGGCCGGGCTAAACGCCAGGACGCTCAATTCGGGCTCAAAAATCAGGGCAGGCAAGAGCTTTAGGTTCTTCTTAACCTTGCTCATAGACATCTTTTTTTGCGCCGGTTGCTTTGAGGCCAACTTGGCCTTCACCTGTTTGCGCTTTTGCGCCTTTTGGGTTTGGCGTTTTTTAATATTCTGTTTTGGTTGCTTTTTTTTCTTAGCCATTGATCATACGCGAGAAGAAGCCTTTGGGCCTGGGCAAGGAATAGCAAAAGAGTTATCCTTTAGCCTATTCGAACGAAAGGGGAGTCTACCGATTAAGCCCCCTTCAAGCAACCAAAATCCGGGAGTTTAACCTTGTCCAAGACCGTCAAAAAGTTCGTTTGCGAGAAATGTGGGCAAGAACACCTCCAATGGAGTGGGCGCTGCACCGCTTGTGGCACCTGGAACAGCCTTGTAGAGGAATCGAAAGTTGCCTCTCCCAAAGGCCGCCAAACCAGTTGGCTAGGCGAACGAGCGCCAATCTCTAAACTCGGCGAGATCGATTCCTCCTCCATGGGGGAGCGTTGGCAGACCGGGGTGGCCGAATTTGACCGAGTGATTGGCGGCGGGGTCTTGCCCGGCAGTTTTGGCCTTTTGGGGGGGACTCCAGGCGTGGGCAAATCCACTTTGATATTGCAATTAATGGCCCGTATCGCCAGCCTGGGTAAGGAGGTCTTGTATATTTCTGGTGAGGAATCGGCAGGCCAGATCAAGGAGCGAGCCAACCGGCTGGCGGTGGACCAATCCCAAATCCAGGTGCTTTGCGAATCCAATCTCGAAGAAATATTAGGCCATTTAGAACGCGAACGGCCCCAATTTGTTGTGGTTGACTCGATCCAGACTCTATTTTCGGTCGAATTCCCGGCCAGCCCCGGTTCAGTGACCCAAGTGAGGGAGTCAGCGGCTTTGTTGATGCGGTTTGCCAAGGCCAAGGGGGCGGCGGTGATGCTGATTGGCCATGTGACCAAAGACGGCACGATCGCCGGGCCTAAGACGCTGGAACATATGGTTGATTATGTTTTATATTTAGAAGGTGTGGGCGAACCAGGGCGACTCTTGCGTTCAGTCAAAAATCGCTTTGGCAATCTTTCAGAGATTGGTCTGTTTAAAATGACCCCCAAGGGCCTCGCCGAACTGGCCAACCCTAATCAACTGTTTCTCGAACAGTTCCATTGGGGCAAACCGGGAATGGCGATTTTTGCCAATTTTGAGGGTAGCCGCACCCTGTTTATGGAGGTGCAGGTTTTAGTGGGTGACACCGAACAACGCCAGCCAGCCCGCATGGCGGTGGGCCTGGAGCGGAATCGCCTGCAAGTGATGGTGGCGGTGATGGAAAAACACTTGGGCCTCGACTTAAGTGGCAACGATGTTTATTTAAACCTAGCCGGAGGCTTTCGAGTGGGAGAAACCGCCATCGACATGGCGGTAGTAGCCGCCCTTTTATCGAGTCACTTGAACAAACCACTACCAGAACGCTCGGTTTTCGCGGGCGAACTGGCCCTGACTGGTGAGTTTCGGGTGGTTCCAGGGCTTGAGGAGCGGGCTTCCGAGGCCGAGCGTTGCGGCTTCACTAAGTTTTATCTACCCCAACGGGCCCTAGCAAGGCTGGAAAAAAAAGGAGTCCGCTTAGAAATGGTGGGTATTGATACGCTAGATCAACTGATGAGGCAGGTTGCAGAAACCCTTTGAAGAAACAGCGGCAGGGCTGCTGCTCAAAATCCGTTTGAGCCCTAAAAGTTCGAAAACCGGCTTTGGTGAAGTGGTCGAGGGGGAGTGGACCCTCTATATCAACCAACCCCCAGTCGAGGGTCAAGCCAACCGGGGCGCGGTGCAATACATCGCCAAGGCCTTAGGCTGCCCAAAGAGCCGGATTCACTTGGTTTCAGGTGAAAAAAGCCGACACAAACGATTTCTATTGGAAATATGGGACGACGTGGCTTTAAAAAAATTGGATCCCTAAGCCGGAGCAGATAGGGATGAATCCCCAATGACTACTTATCCCTATCAAAATGTGTTTAATCTCGCATTAAGTTGTTATGTACTACTTTTTTAAATAAATCCAGATTGATTGGTTTTGAAAGATAATCATTCATCCCCGCATCTAAACATTTTTGCCGGTCAGCGTTACTGGCTAAGGCGGTTAACGCAATAATCGGGGTCTCTTGGTTTTTACCACCCATTTTTCTAATCTCTTTGGTAGCGTCGAGTCCATTTATGTTTGGCATGATAATATCCATAAAAATCAGATTGTATTTGGTTTTATGCGCCATTGATATCGCTTCAAAACCGTCTTTGGCCAAGTCACAAGTCAGGTTAAGTCGATTAAGCATTTTTTTTATAACATTTTGGTTGATAAGGTCGTCCTCTACCAGCAGGGCTAATTTTTCAGCTGTTTTTGCAATCCTATAGTCTGTTGCCCATTCCATGGGTCGCTCTTCTAACAAGGAGGTTGTTTTAGCAAACGGGATTTCTACCATAAAACAGCTTCCTTGCCCCAAGGTACTTTGAACGGAAATAGTTCCTTTAAGCAAATCTACTAAATCTTTAACGATGGTAAGCCCAAGCCCGGTTCCCCCAAATTTTCTGGTAATTGTTTCATCCACTTGTTGAAAAGGATCAAAGATCTGGTCGATTTTATCAGCAGGTATTCCAACCCCTGTATCTGTAATCGAAAATCGTAAAATTTGGGAATCGCCCTCGGACTTGTTAGGGCTTACCACAATTGCGACCGAACCCTTTTGAGTAAACTTAATCCCATTGTGAAACAAATTGATTAAAATTCGTTTTAGCAGATTGCTATCGCCGATAAAAACATCCGCAATTTCAGGCTGGAAATGGTAGCAAAGTTCAACGCCCTTGTTAGCCGCGCTCCCTAAAAAGAGATGGTGAACCGATTCGACCACTTGTCTAATACTAAAGGGCTTTAAAATCACCTCCTGATTTCCGGCCTCAATTTTGGATAGATCGAGTATGTCTGATAAAATTTTGATTAGCGAGTCGCCGGATGAAATAATAATACGCGCATATTCTTTGTATTCCTCTGTAATATCTGAAGCCTCCAATAATTGCGCCATGCCCAGTACCCCATTCATGGGGGTTCTTAGTTCATGACTCATCATGCTTAAAAAATTACTTTTGGCTCGATTTGCCGCTTCCGCTTCTTCCTTAGCCCTATACAAGGCCAGTTCCGCCTTTTTGTGTTCGGAGATATCCTGAGCAGTTCCTCGAAGACCTACAATTTTCCCATTAAGGTCTCGTACCGCCTCGCCCAGTGCCCACATCCAGCCAGACTGTCCATCCTTGGCGACTAATTCCAATTCAACCTCATAACCAACTCCCGTTTCAATTGCATGGCCAATTGAAGAGGACAACAAATCCCAACTTTTTGGGGTAAATAGCGTATTACTATTATTTAAAAGAGGGGGCGGGAAGGCGGGATCAAATCCGTACATTTTATATAGTTCTTCAGACCAATAAACCTTACCTGTCTCCAGATCTAAGCTCCAATTGCCTAGATGGGCGAGGGTCTGCGCCTTTTTTAATTCCTCTTCAATAATTTTTCTTTTGTCATTCTCCACCTTTAATTGCGCAGCTTGAAACGCTAATTGCAGTTGATACTCCTTTTTTTCAGTAATATCATCAATAATAGCAATGAAGAAGTCCGGGACCCCTTCAGCGTTTTTATTTAAAGAAACCGTTAATTTGGCCCATATAATATTCCCATTTTTGTGAAAATACCGTTTTTCCATGGAAAAATTTTGAATTTCACCTAGTAAGATTTGCCGAACAAAACCTTCATCGCGCTCCAGATCGTCAGGGTAGGTGATTTCTTGAAAACGAAGTTTCTTCAGCTCGTCTGCACTATAGCCGATGGTATCGCACCACCTTTGATTTACTTCGAGAAACTCGCCTTTTAAAGAAACTTGAGCTATGCCAATATTCGCCTTTTCAAAGGTGTTGAAGTACTTTTCATTTAAAAGAATTTGTTCAGAATGGTTGTGATAAATTGCGAAAATAAAATTCTTGCCCATTTTTTGAAACAACTGGGCATGGACCGATACTTCAATAATTTCACCGGTTTTGCTTTGGTGCTGGGTCTTGAATTGGTGGTGTTTTTGCGCAAAAAGCTGTTGGAGGGCTAGCTTGGTTATTTCGACTTGTTGAGGTGCTTGGTAGTGCCAGATCGGTAGCGTTGAGAATTCTTCTTTAGCGTACCCTAGCTGCCTGTGTGCCTGGGTGTTAAACCGGACTGGTAAGGTGGTTTCCGCATCAATTAAAAGTACCCCGTCAGATGAAGTTGCAAAAAAAGTATCTATAAACCCTTCCAAATCTGGAATCATTTCTATTTGATTTCCCATCAACAGCGCTCAACGGTAGGTTTAACCTCTGCTCGGTACCAACTGGACCATAATATCAAATACAAGCAGGCAGGTAAACCTAATTGCTATTTCCCACACTCGACCCAGATTTTTAAGAATCGGAAAATTGCGAAGAGCTGTTTTTTGGGGTGGGATCAATCCTATAAACTACCAGGGATTTCGCTGCGAATCGGTAGGATTTGGCTGAAAACCGATTTAATTAGGGTCGATATTTGGCGATAGTTCTAAAGAGGATGGTTTTTTTAATCGGTTTGGCAATGTAATCGTTCATCCCCGCAGCCAAGCAAGCGGCACGGTCTTCAGCAAAGGCGTTAGCGGTCATGGCGATTATCGGTATGCCTGTCTCCCAGTGACCCGCCCCTTCTCGAATTTTTTTGGCACATACCAATCCATCCATTACCGGCATCTGCACATCCATTAACACTAGATCGTACTTCTTTTCCCCCAGCTTTATTAAGGCTTCGCGCCCATTGTTTGCGACCTCTACCAGCCCTCCCCCACTTTTTAAAATCAAAATGGCCAATTTTTGATTAACTAAGTTGTCCTCAACTAACAAAAAATTTAGCCCCCTTATATCAGGCAGAGGGTCTTGAGGATTTTCTTGGTTTAAAAATCTGGATTCGTCGGCGAGGTGGGCTCGGAGGGTAAAGTAGAAGTTAGACCCTTCCCCTAAGCGGCTGGTTACCCAGATTTCACCACCCATCAGGTTAACTAGTCGTTTGGAGATGGTTAAGCCTAACCCAGTACCGCCAAACTCGCGAGCGGTTGAAGTGTGGGCTTGGCCGAAGGATTCGAAGATCTTCTCCAGCTTGTTTTCTGCTATCCCAATCCCGGTATCTGACACACAAAATTGTAAAATAATAATATCCCGGCGTCGGCTTAACTCCTCGACACTCATGGACACGTGGCCCGCTTTGCAAAACTTGATAGCGTTGCCAATGAGGTTAATTAAAACCTGCCGAATCCGCAGCGCGTCGCTTTCGATATATTGAGGAAGTTGGGGGTCTAGGTGGCAGTTTAAGGCTAGATTTTTCTGGCGGGCTCTGTGTTCAAGGGTATCTATCACCTCTTTAAATAAAGTGGCCAATTTAACGGGGTGGCGCTCAATTTCTAGTTTTCCAGACTCAATTTTTGAAAGGTCTAAGATGTCATTGATTAAAGATAATAATGAATTAGCCGAGTTATCTACAATATTTAAAAATTCCCGCTGCTCTTGGTCTAACTCGCTTTCTAAAACCAAGTTGGTCATCCCCATAATGGCGTTCATTGGGGTTCTGATTTCGTGGCTCATATTGGCTAAAAATTCCGACTTCGCCCGGTTGGCGGATTCGGCGGCCTCTTTGGCCTGAATTAATTGCTCCTCGATTCGTTTCTTTTCAGTGAAGTCATAAACCACTCCCACCCGACTGGCCAGCTCGCCAGATTCATCAAATAGGGCCTCGACAATCTGGCGAATCCAATAAATTTGCCCTTTAATCCCAATGCGATATTCGATGTCGATGGAAGTGCCTGGCATAGCTTTGTTGTATGCTTGCTCAAAGCCATAGCGGTCTTCAATGTAAATCAGTTCTAAAAAATCCTGGAATTCTGGGGTCTTTTGTCTGGGTTCTAGGCCAAAGATAGTGAAGGTTTCTTCAGACCAAAGGAGTATGTCTTTATTAAGGTTATGGTACCAACTACCAATGCGGGCCACCTGCTGGGCGCGTTTTAGATTTTCCGCAGTTTGAGCCAGGGCTTTTTGGGTGTTTTCGCGTTCGGTTACCTCGCTTAAGATCAACACTAGGGCTTCAGTTTGACCTTGTGGATCATTGATTGGGGTTAGATTCCAATCCCAGTATCTGGTTTTTGCGCTGCCCATAGAAAAAGCATCAAAGGGCTTGGCAAATTGCGAATAGGTGCCACCTTCACGCTGGACCTGCTCGAAAATGGATTTATAGCTAGAGTGAGGGAACATCTGGAAGAAATTCTTCCCCTTAAAAAAGGCGGTCTCTAGGCCACCAGCCCTGGCAAACCGATCATTGACGCGGAGAAATTTAAAATCCTTATCCAGATAAGCAATCATCAAGTGAGTGTTATTAAAGATATTACTCAAAAATTGATTGGTCTGGCGTAGCTGCTCTTCATCCTGACGTAGTTTGGTAATGTCTTCACCGGAGCTTAAATGGCCTGCGATTTGCCCCGCTTGGTCGTAGATGAGTCGATTGTTCCAAGCAATTATCCGTTCCTCACCGGCCTTGGTGAGCACTGGATTTTCGAAATATTCTACGGGCTTTTCATCACCAGAAACAATACGTGCAGAAATTTGGGAGATCTGCTGACTTAATCGCGGTGGAACAAATCGTTCAAACCAGTTTTGCCCCACAATCTCTTGTTCTGAATAACCTAAAAGCTCGCAACCCTTTTTATTGATCAATTCGACCTGGCCAGTTTTGTCTATCACCACCAAAATAACCCCAGCCACGTCTAGGTAGGTTTGGGCTTTGTCGCGCTCTTTACGGATGTTAAATTCTGCCTGCTTTTGCGCGGTAATATCCGAACCATAGCCAAGTAACATCCGCTCGCCCGTGGGCAGATCGAATAGTTTTTTCTCCCCATGGACCACAATCTGTTGACCATTGGGCGCTGGGAAGATCACCTCAAAAGGCAAAAGCTGGCCTGTTTCAAAAACCGTTTGGTCTGCCGCCGCTAATTTTCCACCTATGTCTTCCCCAAAAAGTTCAATTGTATTGCGCTCCAAAACGGCCAAGGGGTCTTTGCGATAAAGGGTGCAAAAATGGCGGTTAACGTAGCGAAACCGGCCCTCTTCATCTTTAATAAATACGCTTAAAGGCAGACTGTCCAAAATTTGGCTTAAATGCCTTCTTTGGGCAAAAAGTTCTTGAGCCTGGATTTTGGATTTCGCAATTTCTTCTTCGTATTGCTTGTTTATCTGGTCCAGTTCGGCGGTTCGCTGGGCCACTCGGTTTTCGAGCCGACTGGCCTCTACTTTTTGGGTACGCTCGGCCTCTTTGATCTCGCTAATATCGCGCAGTACCGAAAAAATAGCTAAATCTTCGCCAAAGTGAACGATACTATTGGTCAACTCTACTGGAATGTGGTGCCCGTTTCGGTGACGAAGGGTGCTTGTAAACCGAATCCAGCCTTGCTCTTTTAAGGTCTGCATACGCGAAGCTAGAAGCTCTGGGCAAAGTTCAACACTAAAATCAGTTGATTTGTGTTGGAGTAACTCTTCTACAGAGTAGCCTAAGCGTTGGGCCGCTTGTTGGTTGACCTTGAGCAGTTTTAGGCTTTTTAAATCACTAACAATAAAAGCCTCGTTAGCCTGTTCAAAAAATAATTCTGATAAGGTTTGAGTGGTTTCTAGGGCTTTTTGGTTTTCTAGCGCTTCTTGTCCTTTTTTTTCGAACTTTGAGACCGTGGGCACCCATTCAATCAAACCCCAAACTACAAAACCAAAACCCAAAAGGTTGCCTACAATCTTCTCGGCACCTTCAATTAAAAACAGGCTCTGTTCATCGGCTGCTTCAATAAAAAAGCCAAACTCGCCCAAGGCATCCAGCGCGATGGAGACTAATATTAACAAAAGCCCAATCTTGATTAAGCGCCAACCTCTTCCTTGGTAAAAACGACGTTTTGCAGCGGCTTGACTGACCCAAAGCAAAAGCCCAATCGCCCCCGCAAAGGAAAAGATATCAATCGCTAAGCGAGGAGCTAGCCAAGCTTCTTTTGCGGGCAGGGCCTGGGCAAGGCTAGGGCATAAAAAGGTTCCAAATAGTACTAACGTAAACAGGGTCCGTGTCAATTTGCCCTTTTGGTGCTAAAATGCCTCTTTCTTATATAGCTAGCTAAAGGTTTTGGGCAATGCGAATGCAGAGCTTAAGCTAAAGGCTTAGTTAAATTGATTGAGCGTCCAATTGTAATCGAAAAATTGGACGCTAATCTTTATATTGTAGCTTGTGGGGGGATTAGGTAATTAAGGGATAACATACCGGGCGGTACCAAGGCCCAAGTCCTTGACCGAGTTCAAATTAGGGTAGGCCGAAGTCACCCGTTCTAATAACTCGGCAGGCTGCTCACCAAGGCGGATTAGTCAACCGATCCATGGGGCTCCTCGACCTTGACCGATTGCGACAAGAGGCGCTCGATCTGGCTATGGGTCTGATCAAATACCCATAGCCGGTGAAACAGCCACCCAAGCGTCCCCGCTTAACCCAGCGCCCCGCCGCAGCTACTACCGGTACCCGCAGTACAGCCATAACAATGTTCCCCAAAACGAATTTTTCCTTCGGTTTGGCCAAAATGGTTAATCAGCCACAGGTCCCCAGCCTTAGTGGGTAGATCAAGGGCTTGGTTAAAGTCGCAGTCAAACAATCTACCCTGCCAATCTACTGAAATCAGTTTTAGGCACATCACCTGCGCCGCAGCCAAGGGATTAAAACTTTGGGTTAATAGTTCGACGTACTGCGCCGCCGCTCCAGCTTTGTCGAGTTGGTCTAAAAACCTTTTGATGGGCATATTGGTAATGGTCAAAAGCTGATCAAAAACAATCCCGAAATCGGCCATAAGTCTGTTTTTGTAGTCCTCCTCTAATTTTTTTTGGTCTGGAGGTAACGAGGGGCCGTCTGGGTTGTAAACTAAATCGAGTTTTAGTTTGCCCTGTCCGTAACCCAATTGGTTGAGTAGGCGAAGGGCGGCAATACTTTTTTCAAATACCCCTAAACCTCGCTGATGATTCACGTTTTTGGAGCCATAACAAGGGAGGGAGCAAACCAAATCAACCCCTTGGTCTGCGTAAAATTGGGCGGTGTCTTGCTGCCCAGGTTCTAAAAGAATGGTTAAGTTACAGCGACTGATCACCTGCAATCCTCGGCTTTTTAGCGACTTGATCAAAAAACGGAAATCAGGATTTAGCTCAGGCGCTCCGCCAGTTAGGTCGATCTTTTTTATCGAAGGACTGTGGTCTAACACCTCTAACAACCGCACCATGGTGGTCTGTTGCATCACCTCGGTCCGCTTGGGACCGGCCTCTAAATGGCAGTGGTGGCAAGCCTGATTACACAACCGCCCTAAGTTGATTTGCAACCAATCTGGCGAGACCCGGTTGAGGTCAAGGCCTTCGGTTTTAAGGCGCTCTGCAAAGCGGGAAGGGGGTAGGGTTTGGTTCATATTGGGCACCGAAATGGGTTGTCCTGCTTAAAATAGCAGAGCCCTTGTGATTTAGCCAGTGCCGCTTTTTTTAGACCCCGGTTGCATTCTTACCTGGGTCTGGCCTGTAGAAGCAAACTAGAAAGGCATTTATGGAATCTGTTGGTATTTTAGTTGCCTATCTTTCGGCTTGTGATATTCTGAACCCATTCTATCGCGGTTCCATTTTCACTATTTGGAGATCAAGCATGGGCTCGAAGTTCGTCTATCGGTTTGGTAAATCTCACACCGAAGGCAATAAGGAGATGAAGCAACTTTTGGGTGGCAAAGGGGCCAACTTAGCCGAAATGAGCCGCATCGGCCTGCCAGTGCCCCCTGGTTTCACCATCTCCACCGAAGCTTGTGCCCGCTATCACGAGGCGGCCAACGCTAGTTTGGCCGACATTGAACCCGAAATCCGCAACGCCTTAAGTTTTATCGAACAAGAGCGCAATCAGGTCTTGGGCGATCCAGAGCGGCCCTTGTTGGTTTCGGTGCGCTCTGGTGCGGCTATTTCTATGCCAGGGATGATGGACACGGTGCTTAACTTGGGGCTTAATCCCTTGGTGGTTGAAGGTTTGGCTAAGTTGACCAAAAACCCTCGGTTCGCCTGGGACCTGTACCGCCGGTTTATTGATATGTTTGGCGATGTGGTTATGGGTGTGAGCCACGAACACTTCGAACACGCGATTCATCTGAAAAAGCAGGAAAAGGGGATCACCGAAGACACCGACCTGACCGCCCAAGACCTAGAACAACTCTGCCGCACCTACCTAGAAATCTACGAACAACACACCGCCAAAACCTTCCCCCATGACCCTTGGGAGCAACTGATTGCCGCGATTGAGGCGGTCTTCCGTTCTTGGGATTCGGATCGGGCGGTCAAATACCGCCGGATCAACCACGTCTTTGGCCTTTTGGGCACGGCGGTAAACGTCCAGTCCATGGTTTACGGCAACAAAGGCCAAACCTGCGGCACCGGAGTTTTGTTCACTCGAAACCCCTCAACCGGAGAAAACAAACTCTACGGCGAATTTTTGATCAACGCTCAGGGGGAAGACGTGGTCGCCGGGATCAGGACGCCCAGCCCGATAGATGAATTGCAAGGCAAAATGCCCAAGTGTCACCAGCAAATCTTAGAGGTGACCAAGAAGTTGGAACGCCATTACAAAACGATGCAGGATATTGAATTTACGATTGAAGACGAAGAACTCTTTATTTTGCAAACCCGCACCGGCAAATGCAACGGCGCGGCAGCGGTGCGTATGGCCTGCGAGATGGTGGACGAAGGGTTGGTCGAACCTAAAGACGCGGTACGTTACCTAGTCGAGCCAGACCACCTAAACCAACTGCTCCACCCCCACTTTGCTGACGAGGACGCCTATCAGGCAGACATTATCGCTAAAGGCTTGCCCGCCTCGCCTGGGGCGGCGGTGGGCAGGATTGTGTTTACCTCTGAAGAAGCCGAAAATTGGAAAGCGAGAGGCGAAAAGGTGATCATGGTGCGGGTGGAAACCAGCCCTGACGATGTGGGCGGGATGCACGCGGCCCAAGGGATTTTGACCACTAGAGGCGGCATGACCAGCCACGCAGCGGTGGTGGCGCGCGGTTGGGGCAAGTGTTGTATTTCAGGTTGCGGGGATTTGGAGGTGGACGAGCATAAAAGGTCCTTTAGAATTGGCAACAAGGAATTTAAAGAAGGGGATTGGCTTTCTTTAAATGGTTCGACTGGCGAGGTGATCCAAGGGGCTCATTCGCTGAAAGCCCCCGAGATCAGTGGCTCCTTCGCTCGCTTTATGGGCTGGGTGGACCAATTCCGCAAAATGGGGGTGCGGACCAACGCCGAGACCCCATCCGATGCCAAGAAGTCGATGGAATTTGGGGCCGAAGGGATCGGACTCTGTCGGACGGAGCATATGTTTTTTGCGGCCGACCGGATTCTGCATTTTCGTGAGATGATTTTATCAGAATCTGAAGAACAGCGCAAAGCCGCGCTGGCCTTGATCCTGCCTTATCAGCGGCAAGACTTTTTCGACCTCTTTAAGATCATGGATGGCCGCCCGGTCAACATCCGCTTGTTAGACCCGCCACTGCATGAGTTTTTACCTAAACTTGAGGCAGACCAACGGGAGTTGGCCAAGCAACTAAAGATGACCTATGAAGCGGTCCACCAGGCGGTTGAAGAGTTGGGCGAGGTCAACCCGATGCTTGGGTTTAGAGGTTGCCGGTTGGGGATTGTGTACCCAGAAATCACCGCCATGCAAACCCGGGCTATCTTTGAAGCGGCCTTGGATATCAAAGCCTTGGGCAAAGCAATCCACCCTGAAGTGATGGTACCTCTGGTCGGAGGGATCACTGAATTGGAACATCAGGCCAAGGTAATCCGCGAAACCGCGCAAGCGGTTTTTGCCGAGCGCAATGAATCGGTCGAATTCAAAGTGGGCACTATGATCGAAATCCCTAGGGCCGCTTTAAGGGCAGGTGAAATCGCCAAAGAAGCCGAATACTTTTCCTTTGGTACCAACGATTTGACCCAGATGACCTTTGGTTACAGCCGCGACGACGTGGGCAAGTTTTTGCCCCACTACATCAGTGGGAAAATAGTGCCAGTAGATCCCTTCCAGGTCCTAGACCAAGATGGGGTAGGCGAGTTGGTGGTCATCGCCGTCGAGCGGGGCCGCAAGATTCGTCCAGGCATTAAGCTGGGAGTTTGTGGGGAGCATGGCGGCGACCCACGTTCGGTCAAGTTTTTCGCGAAAGTGGGTATGGACTACGTCTCCTGCTCCCCCTTCCGCGTCCCTATCGCCAAGCTAGCCGCCGCCCAAGCGGCCCTGGAATTTTTCGATATCCCCGAAGCTTGAGTAATTTTACCCCACCCCCCCCCCGTGCGGGGGGTGGTCCCCCATTCCTAGTTGGTCCCCGTCCCAAATGCGAAATTGAGGGTTTAGACTATGGACCACTCGTAGGGTTTGGGGTAAAATGCAGACTGAAGGTTTTTTTTAAAATCGAGACCCCACCGATGAGGCCCCTGAAATTGAAGGTAACCCTATGAATCCTAAGGTAGATGCCTTTGTGGCCCAAGCTAAACGGTGGAGGGGGGAACTAGAGGCACTGCGCCAAATCCTCCTCGAATTCCCGCTCACCGAAGAAATCAAGTGGGGCAAACCTTGTTATGTTTTTAACAATACAAACCTATTTATCCTGGCGGAGACGAAAGAATATTGTATTTTAGCTTTGTTTAACGGGGCCTTGTTAAAGGACCCTATGGGCCTGCTGGTGCGCCCTGGCGAAAACACCCAAGCCGGGCGGCAATTGTGCTTCAATGAAGTCAGTCAGATCAATAAATTAAGTTCTACGATTCGGGACTATATCGGGGAATCGATTGAGGCAGAAAAGGCCGGGTTAAAGCTGCCCAAATTGGGTGCCTTGGTTTTAGTCGAGGAACTGGCGCAAAAACTAGACAAATCCCCGGCCCTCAAGGCGGCCTTCCATAGCCTAACCCCTGGCCGTCAGCGCGCCTACAACCTCTTTTTTTCCGCCCCCAAACAGTCCCAAACCCGCCTGAACCGCATCGAAAAATCCACCGCCCAAATCCTCGCCGGCAAAGGCCTCAACGATCGGTAAGGGGGGGCTTTAGAACTTCATGTCCTTGATGTGGGAGATCAGGTCCTTCATGATCCGCTGCCTTGTCCAGATCCTCGTGTGGGACCGTTTCATCTAAAAAGTAGGATTTATCCTCCAACTCCTCACAGCTCAATTCTAATAAACTAGGCTCTTGAAGTTTAATGGGGGATGATTACTGATATCTAGCTGTAAAAGCAGTTGGTTATAGGTACCAGTGGTAGGGGGATTCGGTGGTTTCTTTTTGAGGGTGGCTGAGTTGGTGGCCTTCTAGGTCGAGGAGGTGTTTTTTCCAGGGGAGGCCCGCCGAATAGCCGCCTAAGGTGCCCTCGGCGTTGATGACGCGGTGACAGGGGATCAGAATGGCCAAGGGGTTTTTGCCGTTGGCCCCGCCCACGGCGCGGTAGGCCAAAGGCTGGCCCAAACGCTGGGCCACTTCTTGGTAGCTGAGCGTTTGGCCAAAGGGGATCTGGAGCAAAACCTCCCAAGTACGGCGCTGAAAATCGGTGCCTTGGGGGTTTAGGGGCAGGTCGAAGGTTTGGCGGGCTCCGTTAAAATATTCCTCTAGCTGCCGCCTGGCTTCCTTTAGCAGTGAGGTTTGACCCAGTTTGCTATGGTGTGGCGGAGGGCCGTAGGGGGCGAGGTCGAGGTTGATCAATTTCCCTCGATGTTCAATGACTCGCAGCCCGCCTAAGGGGCCGCTAAATTCGGTGAATCGCATAAGGGTCTCAACTTAAAGCGCTCATGTTCATTCGGCCTTTGGTTAGGTTGACCGGTTTGAGCCGTTTTGGTTGGTTTTTCAAAGGGGTTGCCTTGTTTTAAACAGCTTTGTGGCTGGTCTCAGCCCAGACAAAACATTTTCCCAGGTAACCCCAAAAAATCAATCAGCACAGATCTTGTCTCAGGGTAACACCCTAGCTGGTAAAACGTCTAGTTTTGGCTAAAAGACAGGCCGAATCGAAATTTGGCGTAGCCCTAACTGCGGTAGGCTGGTGTCTATAGGATTATCTGGGTAGCTGAAAAACCACCCTGTTCCTGCAAAAGGGGGCTCTTTTAAATCTCCGTTAATCCATACTGGTTAGCCTCCAGATAGGCTAATCAGGTGCGAAACTGGCCAATTCTTTTTGGTCCAGTTGAGTTGAAATCACCTAGCCTAACCCTGTTAGTCTTGTTTTACTTGGCCTTTTGGATCGCCTCAAAAATATCGCGGTCTTCTGGGAATTGGCCGGTTTGTTTTTTGGAATAAACTAACTTTGCATCTATGCTAACCTCAAAGACTCCGCCTGAACCGCGCACCAGCCCCGCCTCTAGGCCAAACCTTTCTTTAATTTTGGCCGCCAGACCGACGGCCTTAGGTTCGTAGTTTCAAACCCCGCAATATTCAATGCTAATTTTCATTTTATTCCTTTTTGGTGTCCACCGTTTGCAACAAGATCGCTCGGTTGTACTCGTCAATTACGTCTTTACGCTTGAGGATTCCTAAAAGCAAACGGTCATCTTCGGGACTAACTACCGGAATGGCTTCGATGTCTTTGATGCTGAATTTTTTGATCGCTTCGGTCAGGCTGTCGTGGGGGTAAAGCTTGATGATGTTGGTCTCGGCGAGTTCTTTCATGACCACCAAATGTTCTAAACCCTCTTCTAACAAAATCGCTCGAATGTCCTGAAAACTGACCACCCCATACATATGCCCGCTCGGGTCTAAGACCGGATAATATTGGCTTTTTGAGTTGGGAAAAATTTGCATAAACTCGGCAAAGGTCATGTTTTCGGGGATGGTTTCGAAGTCAGTAATCATTACCTTTTCGATTAACACCTTCGACAAAATAGACTCCTCGCGCCCTGCATGTAGCACAATGCCCCGGCGGTTGAGTTCGGCTGCGTCTAAGGAATCGGGATTAAGTGCCCTTGAGACCATAACCCCAATTACCGAGGCGAACATAATGGGGATAATGACCTGATAATTATTGGTTAATTCAAACAATAAAAAGATTGCGGTCATCGGGGCGTGGGTTATTGCCGCCAAAAAAGCCCCCATGCCTACTAGAGCGTAACTACCGGGGTGTACATGCATTCCTTCGGGCAGTTCCATGTTAATCAACCAACCGTAGGTCGCCCCGATCATGGCCCCAATAAACAAACTAGGGGCAAACAACCCCCCAACGTTGCCTGAACCCAGAGTGATGGAGCTGGCTAGCATCTTTAGAAAAATCAGGGCAAAGATGGCCAAAATCGATAGTTCCGGTTTGTCTTGGAGCACGTCAATAATGGTTTCATAACCATCACCCAAGACGTTAAAGTTAATCAAACCCAAACAACCCACCATAAAAGAGCCCAACACAGGCTTGGCATAGCGGTTTAGTTTTAGGTCTTCAAAGCGTTCGCTGACCTGTTCGAACATTTTTAAAAACAGATAACCTAAAACCCCAATCAAAAGCCCCAAAACAATGTACAAAGGGAATTCGTAGAAGCCGTGTAGGTCGTAGGTTAGTTTTCCAAAGAGAGGTTGGTCCGTATAATAAGCACGGCTGATAGCGGTGGCGAGGCCCGAACTGATAACAATTACCCCAAAGGTTTGTAATTGGAACTGGCCAATCATGATCACTTCTTGGGCGAAAAGCACTCCGGCTAGGGGGGCGTTAAACTGGGCGGCGATGCCTGCCGCCGAACCACAAGCAATCAACACCTTCAGGCGGTGGCTTCCCATGGAAAAAAATCGCCCCACTGCCGAACCTACTGCCCCGCCAATCATGGCGATGGGCCCCTCCACCCCGGCTGCTCCGCCGGTAGAGATGGTGATGGCAGCGGTGATCATTTTAATAAAAATATCCCTTGTGCGGATCAAACCACCCCGCAAATGAACGGCAATCAAGAAGGCGGGCATGCCATACCCTGAAATCCGCCCAGAGGTGCCGCGAATAAAGGGGATCAAAAGGATTGAACCGGTAACCGGGATTAAGGGCAACAAATAAGGAGATAATTCTGAAAGCCAGGGATACACCATTCCAAAAAAAAACTGGTGCATATAGTGCAACATCAACCGGAAAAAAACAGAGGCAAAACCTGCAGCAATCCCAACCACCACCGCTAGGAGCAGCTCGATATTGGTTTCGCCAAGGCGCAAACGGACAGCTAAGGCTTTAACGAACTTTAGACGGGCTAAACGACCTTTTTTGTAAAAAGCGCCCATCAATAATCAAGCTCCCCGTCAAAGACCTTGACCGCCCCACCGGTCATAAATAAGGGCTTTCCCTCGCCTTCCCATTCAAGGGTTAATTCCCCCCCTAAAAGTGTTATATGGGCTTTGCGTCCGAGCCTGCCGGTTAAGGCCCCGGCCACTAGCACTGCCGAAGCGCCGGTGCCACAAGCGAGTGTCTCGCCACTGCCTCGCTCCCAGGTCCGTTGCCTCGCCCGCTCTGGGCTGAAAACCTGGACGAACTCAATGTTAATCCGGTTGGGGAATCTCGGATCTTGTTCGATTAGCGGGCCTAAGGTTTCGATGTCCAGGGTGTCTAGGTTATCCACAAAGGTCACCAAGTGGGGATTACCCATAGAAACAAGACTACCCCTTATTTTGGTGCCGCCAAAATCAAACTCTTGATCTAGCACCCGTTCTCCTTCGACTCGGGCCGGTAAAAATGCAGGTCTGAGATCGGGGACACCCATGTTGACCCTGATTCTCGCGGGATTGACCTCTAGGATCTCGATCTGTTTGACCCCGGCTTTGGTATGGACACTTACCGATTTTTTGTCGGTCAGACCGTTTATTAGGCCATAAAAAGCCACACAGCGAATGGCATTTCCACACATTTCCGCTTCGGAACCATCGGCATTAAACATTCGCATCGTCAGATCGGTCCCTTGACCTTTATCAATTAAAACCAATCCATCTCCCCCGATCCCGAAGTGTCGGTCACAAAGCATCTGGGCCAGTTCGGCAGGGCTTTTTGACAGTTCCTCTTGGCTCAAGTTAACGTAGATGTAGTCATTGCCTGCACCTTGCATTTTGGTAAAGCGAAGCCTGCTCATGAGAAAAAATCTACTTTTAGGGTTAGTCTGTTGCCTTTTAGGGACCACAAACAGCCTTGCCGAAGGCTATCCGGGCCAGATTCGGGGGGGGCTAGAACTTAGGTATGAACACCGAAACCGACAAAGTCAACAGATCACCGGTTATTCAGAACTAACCTATCACCAAGACGACCGGGGGCGGTTAATTGAACGCTTAAAAAACCGCAAACCTGATGGCGAGGTGTTTCAAGAAAAGGAAAGTCTCTTTTCGGCAGGGGCGGTGCAACTGCTAGAATATCGCGAGACCGACTATCGGCGGGATTGGCATATTTTGGACCGGTTTAACGGGGGTAAGATATCGAGTCAGATCAGTCTAGGGGGCCAAAAAATGGAGTTTATCCAGGCCCAAGAGGTGGGAATGGTAATCTTTGAAGAGTTGACTCTATACCTACAAAAACATTTAAACGAACTTACCCGAGAGCCGCTTAGATTTACCCTATACCTGCCCCAATTAGCCTTCGATTTGAAAAAAAATAACCTACCCCAATCCATGGCCCGGTTGGCCGTAGAGGCGCGGGTAGAAAAACAATTTAAAGAGCAAACCCCTTTGGGGGAAGCTGAATTGATCGAGATTTTGGTAAAACCTACCAATCCCCTGCTACTCGCCTTGATGCCAGCTGAAAAAATTTCCTTTCACTTTACCTATTTTTCGAAAGCGCCTCAATATCTCTACCGCTTCAGCGAGGCCCAGACTGAATCGAGTCTAGCTCAAGTCAAACTGCCATGACCCTAGCTGGGTAGGGAATTTTAGGGCTTCTTCTAATTGGGCTAAGAATTCAACTCGAGCGACCTCTTTAGCCCCCATACTTATTAAATGAGGGGTGGGGACTTGGCAGTCGATAAATTGGTAGCCCCAAGTTTGAAGGTGCCGGCTTAGAGTAACTAGCGCCATTTTGGAACTGTCTGGTTTTAAGGAAAACATAGATTCTCCAAAAAAAGCCTTTCCCAGGCTAACCCCATAGAGTCCCCCGATCAACTCTCCTGCCTCCCAAACCTCTACCGAATGGGCGTACCCGGCCTGATGTAGTCCTTGGTATGCTTCAGACATTTCGTCTAAAATCCAAGTCCCATTCTGGCCAGGGCGTTTTTTTTGGGCGCAGTGGGTGATCACTTGGCCAAAGGCTTGGTCAAACGTGATTTGATACCTTGCACTCCTTAGCCTCCGCTCCAAACTTTTGGATACATAGACCTCGGCTGGGGTCAGAATCAACCTTGGGTCGGGGGACCACCAACAGATCGGGCTGTCTTCATTATACCAAGGGAATATACCCTGGCTGTAGGCAAGCAAGAGTCGTTCTTCAGACAAATCTCCGCCGACTGCCAAAATTCCTTCGGGCTCGGCTTCGCTAGGGTCTGGAAAGACTAATTGTGGCGGTAAACGATATATGGGCATGGCAAAATTCAGGTTGGGCTAAGTCTCCCAAAAAGCCTGATTGATGTCAAAGAAGGTTGTGTAATAAAAAAAATGTTGGCAACTGACTGCAAATTCCTTAACATCTTGGTAAGTCCTTTTACAGGGAGGCCAAGTGGAGCAGGGTAAAGTTAAGTGGTATAACGTCAAAAAGGGTTACGGGTTTATTGTCCAGCCGAATGGCCGGGACCTTTTTGTCCATAAATCGGGACTCGGCAAGGGCACCCGCCTTCAAGAGGCGATGTTGGTCGAATACGAGATCACCGAAGGCGCTCGTGGGCCTTGTGCCTCAGAGGTCAAAGCAGTTTAGTTAGCCCAAAAATTGGGGCAAATGGTCCCAAAAGGTTTGGGCTAGATCAGGGCCGCCTTGCTGGTGGATTTCCTGGATACCGGTAGGGCTGGTGACGTTAATCTCGGTCACCCAGTCACCGATTACGTCTAGGCCGACAAAATAGAGCCCATCTTTGATGAGTCTAGGGGTCAGTTGGTCCACTAACCATTGGTCTCTAGGGTTAATTTCAGCCAGTTTGACCTGGCCACCGACGTGGATATTGCCTCGGTGTTCGTTTTCTGCCGGAATTCTCCAGATCGCCCCTTTGGCCTCCCCTCCGATTAAAATAATTCGTTTGTCCCCCTCTCGCACTTCGGGCAAATACCTTTGGGCTAAGATAAAATCCTTGCCGTCTTGGGTTAGCAGCTCCACCAATGAACAGAAATTTTTGTCATCTTGGTGTAAATACACAATTCCTGAACCACCACAGCGATTCAGCGGCTTAATAATAATCTCGCCGCCCTGCACCGCCATAAATTCCCGAATCTCATCGGGATCCATGCTGATCAGGCTAGGGGGAAAGATGCCTGGGAACTGCAAACTATAGAGTTTTTCTGGGGCCTCGCGCAGGCTGGCCGGGCGGTTGAGCACCTTGGCTTTTTTAAGCAGCGACAAAAAATGGGTGAGCATAAAATACTGCTCGTCAAAAGGCGGATCGCGGCGGATTAAAATATAGTCAAAATCCTCTAAAGATTCTCGTTGTTCCTCGCCCAACACCTCAAAACAAGGGTCAGCACGTTTAAAAAAGACGGGGCGGCAAATGGCGTGAGGGGTGGTCTCTTTGACTGATACCGATTCGGGGCGGACATAATAGATTTGAAACCCCCTGTGTTGGGCCTCTAATGCCAGCGCAAAGCTGGTGTCTTTGTTGATGTGAATCTTAGATAACGGGTCCATTATCAGGGCAATTTTCATGGGTCCGGCTCCGGTTCACCTGCCTCTAAAAAGTGGGCGGTTTTGATAATTTCTTCGGGCTTGCCCAAAAGTAACACCTCGTTACCAGGGCAAATATGGGCTTGCGCTTGGGGATTGGCGGCTACGCCCGCTCCCTCTTTGATTGCCAAAACAGTTACCCCAAAACGGGCGCGTAGGTCCAGGTCAATTAAACGATGACAACTGGCCAACCGCTCTCCAATCGTGATCCAACGAATCTCTAAACCACTCAAATGCCGCTGCAAATCGAAACTTTGCGCACGGGGGGAGGCCACTCTCCGAAGCATCTGGTATCCCTCGGCGCGAATCTCGCGAACCGCCCGCTCTATCTCAACGTGAGGGACTAAATATTGGTCTAACACTTGAGCGAATATTTCAATGCTTGCCTCATATTCGGCGGGCACCACTAAGTCCGCCCCGGCTTTGTATAGGTGGTCTAGCTGCATCAAATGCCGGGCTCTAGCGATAACCTTGACCCCTGGGGCAAGGTTTTTGGCCAAGCGGATGGTGGCTTCGGTGGCCATCGCATCGGGTATAGCAATCACTAAAACCCGCGCCTTTTTGATTCCCACATGTAGCAAAACCTCTGGGTGGGTCGAGTCCCCAAAATGGATCGGTTGGCCCAACTTAGCCTGCTGGCGAACGGTCTCCGAATTGAGTTCGATAATTTGATAAGCTGTGCCCGCCGCCACTGCTGCGCGGGCTAACATTTGGCCTGTCACGCCGTAACCGACCAAAATCAAGTGATCCTCTATAAGCCCAACCTCGGTCAATTTGGCCTTTAGGGACGGTTCAGGGAACCATTTTTCACCCCACTTGGGGGCGTTTTGGATCAGAACCGGAGCTAAAGCCATGGTGACCACGGAAACGGCCAAAAAAAGCTGATAACTGGGCTCATCCATCAAACTGACCGAAACCCCACCCTTGGCCAGCACAAACGAAAACTCACCGATCTGGGAGAGGGAAAGCGCCAATATCCACTGGGTTGCCCGATTCGCCTTCAGTACCCAACCAACAATCCCCAAAACCAAACCTTTGATCAGCAAAACCGAAACCACCAGTGCCACTACGCTCCCCCAATTCTGGGCAAAAAAACCAAGGTCTAACAACATGCCAATTGAAATAAAAAACAGGCTGGCAAAGACGTCGCGGAAGGGGATGATAGAGGAAAGGGCCGAGAGCGAATATTCGGACTCAGAGATAATCAGTCCGGCCAAAAAGGCTCCTAGACCTAAACTTAAACCTAACTGTTGAGTGGACCAAGCGACCAAGAGGCCAATTGAGCATATCGACAATAAAAACAGTTCTCTACTCCTGGTGGCCGTGATTCGGTAAAGCCCCCAGGGGACCACCCATTTGGCCAGCACAAAAACCCCAACTACCAGTGCTAAACCTTCTGCAACTAAAATCTCCCAACCACGCCCATTGCCCGACTGGCCCGCAAGAAACGGGATTAAAAGCATTAGGGGGACAATGGCTAAATCTTGAAAAATCAAGATACCCAAACCCTGCTTGCCAGCGGCGCTTTCTAAGAGGCCTTGTTCGCCAAACTGTTTAAGCACAATCGCGGTTGAACTTAACGCAACCAACAGGCCAATAAATATTGCTTCTCTGGCCGGTTCTCCTAAGGCCAAAGCCAGCGCCCCGGCTCCTAAAAAGCTAAGGCCCATTTGCAAACTGCCGCCGATTAACACGGCCCGTTTAATCTTGGCTAATTCAGCAAAACTAAACTCTAAACCAATCGCAAAAAGGAGAAGAATTACCCCAATCTCTGCCAAGGCCTCCACCTCGTGGTGCCCATGGATCAGGCCCAAACCTGTAGGCCCGGCTAAAAGCCCAGTGGCCAAGTAACCAATTAAGGGCGGTAAGCCTAGTTGGTGGCTAAGTAGAGAGACCCCAATAGAAAGGGCAAAAAGGACGGCTAGGTCTTGCAGAATTGGGATTTCCATGTCCGGCGGGGAACAGGGTTAAACGGCTGAGTCTAAAACGACACCCTAGGTCCAGCGTGTTTAACCTCTAAATATTCCCGCTTAAAATCATTGGCGAGGCTTTGGTATTCGCCTTCAGAAATTTTGCCCATTTTATAATCCTGTTCTAGTTCTTGGATTGATTCTAACAGGGCCAGACTTTCATCAAAAACGTGGGCAGATCGGTCAGACGAAAAATAGGGTTTATCGGCGACCCTCCAAAAGGGTCTGATCACAAAGGCGGCCAACACTAGGGCTAAAACCGAACATAAAATCAGGCTGCTCATGCTTCCTCGTCAATACGTTTTAGGTCGCGCTCGACCTCGGCCATCTCTGCGGCTGAAAGCGAGTGGCTATAGGGATCGGCGATTAATTGTTGCTTTTTAGCCTTTACGTACACTAGGCCTAAGGCGACCATCAAAATCACCCCTGGCAGTCCCCATAAAAGGAGATTAAATCCACTCTTTTTAGGATTACGTAAGATCCATTCGCCATAACGCTGCTCAAAAAAAGCCAAGATTTCGGCTTCCGACTTGCCCTCGACCAACATTTTTTGGATCATTGCTTTCATGTTGACCGAAAGTCCGGCTTCTGAATCTTTGACCGATTGGGACTGGCAAGTGGGGCAACGCAACTGGTTAGCAATCTCGCGAACCCGGTTTTCTAAAGCGTCCCCAGTGAGAGGTTCACCAAAAACGGGTAATGCTAAGAGTAGGGCAATCAAAAATATCAATAGGGGTTTCACGATTTTAACTCCTGATCCAAAAAGGCATCAATCTTTCCAGGTTCTACGGGGCCAAGGGATTTAAAGCGGATAATCCCTTGCTTGTCGATAAAGAAAGTTTCAGGTACAGCGGTCACGCCGTAGTTTAAAGAGATCGTGCCAATCTGGTCGTCAGGGCCTAATAGGTAGGTTTTTCCATATTTTTGGATAAACCTTAGGCTGGCATCGCGGGTGTCATTAATGGCAATGCCGATAAAAACCGCCCCTTGGGGGCTGTATTTCTGGTGGGCAGCCTCTACAATATAAGCTTCAGCGCGGCAGGAAACACACCAGCTTGCCCAAAAATTGAGGATCACGGGCCTGCCCTTTAACGCAGCAAGCTCCACTGGTTGGCCTTTAAAGGTAATAATACGAAAGTTGCTGGCCGGGGTGTTGTTTAGGTTCGAGGGGATTTCGTGGGGGTCGCTGGCGAAAAACAAACCAAACACCATCAGACCCAAAAAACCAGACACCAAAACCCCCAGGGCGGCCCAAATTAGTTTTTTGTTCATGTTCATTCCTCTAAGTGCCCGAGCCGTTTTTGTACTGGTTTATAACTGATTGAATAGGCCATGCCTAATATATAAAAAACCAAACTGGCCCAAACAAAGTTAACCATTGGGTTATAAAAGAGGTTTAGGGTGGCCGAGCCGTCCTCATTTAAAGAAGCGAGGCTTAAATAAAGATCGTGGGAAAGGGTCCGGTGAATGGCCACCTCGGTCATGGGTTCTGGTCTTGTTGGATAAAAGGCCTTGGCCGGATAGAGGGTCGATAGCTCTTGGTCGTTTTTTAGCACGACTAATTCAGCCGCCCAATGTTTGGCGTTTAAGGCTTGATACTCTTTTGAACCTTTAAAAAGTAACTGATATCCAGCAAAGCTTTTTATCTGGTCTGGGTAGAGGGTAAAGGCGGTCTCCTGGCCAAAAAAGTTGCCCGAAAAACCAAGCATCATCAACGCAATCCCTAAATGTACCAAGATCCCTCCCCGTTTTCGGCGGTCCCTTAATAATGCCTTAAAGCGGCTGGAAAGGTCGGTTCGGGCTAGGCTGGCTTGGTAGCTTCGGGCGAGTTCGATTAGGTTAACCAAAAGGGCAAAGAGCGAGACCCCACTCAAAATCACCAGGGCCATTCCGCCGCCAAGCAATATGGGTGTTAGCACCATATATGCTACACTGATTCCCGCGGGGATTAGCAGGTTGCGTTTTAGGGTTTGCGGGCTGGTTTTGCGCCAGCCTAAAGCTTGGGTGACGCCCATCAAAAAGACGGTCAAGACCCCTAAGGGCAACAGGATAGAGTTAAAAAAGGGCGCTTGGATACTGATCTTTTTATTGGCGATCCCTTCAGCTAGCAGGGGAAAGACGGTGCCATAAAAGACCGTAAAGCACATGGCCACAAACACCACGTTGTTTAGCAAAAAGCTGTTTTCCTTAGAAAGCAACCCTTTGGGTTTGAGTCTGGCCCCAAAATCTCCTTGGCGCTTGTAAACCAAGATATAACCAAAGACTAAGATAATGGCGATAAACACCAAAAACGCGGGGCCAATGTTGGACTTGGAAAAAGCGTGGACCGAGTTTAGCACCCCTGAACGGGTGATAAAGGTGCCTAAAATCGAGAGGGCGAAGGTGCTGATAATCAACAGCATGTTCCAAAGTTTTAGGTTCCCTCGCTTTTCCTGAACGATAACAGAGTGTAAAAAGGCGGTGCCCGTCAGCCAAGGCATTAGACTGGCGTTTTCCACCGGGTCCCAAGCCCAATAGCCACCCCAGCCGAGTTCGACATAAGCCCAGTTGCCCCCTAAAATCATCCCCACTGTCAAAAAGAACCAAGCGACCAAAGTCCAGCGCCTGGTGGTTAAAATCCAGTCGTCGTTTTTGCGCCCGGCTAAAAGCGAGCCCATCGCAAAGGCAAAGGGGATATTAAAGCCCACATAGCCCAAGTAGAGGGCGGGCGGGTGAAACACCATCCCTGGGTTTTGCAGGAGTGGGTTAAGCCCGCGACCCTCGCCGGGAATGGGTATCATCCGAGCAAAGGGGTTGGACCAACCGATCAGCAAAAATAACAAAAACAGGGTCGAAAACTGTAGTACAATCAAGGTTTGGGGATGGGTTTCTCGATTCGTATCTTTATAACGAAAGGCTACAATGGCCGCAAAAAAGGCTAAAATAATCTGCCACAAAAGTAGCGAACCCTCAAGACCACCCCAAACCGCAGTAATCTTATAAAAAATAGGTAAATCAGTGCTCGAATTGTTGGCCACAAATTGGACACTAAAGTCAGAGGAGATAAAGGCCCAGGTCATACAAATATAGGCGACCAAGACCAGCCCAAAAACCGCTAGGATCGAGTAGCGCATCGAAGTGATTAGGTTGGTCGAGTTGCGGTGCACCCCTGAAAGCCCGGCAAAAATGCCATAGAAGGTCAAAACCAACGATGCTAGTAGCGCAAAGTATCCTAAATCAACAATCATTGGGCTCCCATGGACCGGAAATATTTTTCCTTATTTTGGCTGTGGTCGTTAGGATCGACCTTGTATTCTTCCGAGTGTTTGACTAATAACTGATTGGCAACAAAGCCACTTTCCCCTTCGACCTTGCCTTCGACCACCACCCCTTGGCCCTCTTTAAACATATCGGGCTTGGCGCCGATATAAGTCACGGTCAAAAATTGTTGACGGTCTTCAGAGATACGAAAACTCAACTTGGTTTGCGCGGGTTCCCAGGTCACCGAACCCTTTTCGATTAGGCCCATCACCCGGATTCGTTCTTTAGAAAATTTCTCAGGGCTGGCTAAAACCTCGCCAGGGGTGCGGTAGTAGGTTAGATTATCTGAGCTAATCGAAGCAAACAGCCCCAAGGCAACTGCCAAAATCAGGACGCCGCCGATTAAATACTTGATGCTTTTTTTGCTCATGGCTTATCCCCGTTTAATTCCTCGGTCCGAGACTTGGTCTTGTTAATCCGGGTCCATAACAAGGCGATGTAACCGCCTAAAGCGCCCACAGCGATAGTGTAGGAAGCCAGTACATATTCGAAATTATGAATCTCGGGCATAAGCGTTTTTTCGGGCAAAAGGTGTATTCAAGGGACTTAGGCTAGCCCAGGGCAAGCCTCTTTACAAGTGAAAAGCCTTACGGGCGACCTTAAATGGGCCTTGGAGCTTGTCGGGGAAACCGCTTGTATTTTTGGTCATCTACTTGTAAGGATGACTAAGCCCGTTGGGCAAATTAAATATCCTTCATTTTGATAAAGGATTTTCTTCCCTCACCGGAAAAATTGTGCTAGGATTAAACCGGAAACAGGGCCTGACGGCCACCTTAGGAGTTTGGAGTTCTTGATGGAGCAGGCGTCTTACGAGATCTGGGTGAACAACCAACCCTTTTCCCTCAAAAGTCCCGACGGAGAAACTCACGTGCGGGCGGTCGAGGAAAGGATAAATAAAGTGATCTCGAAGCTTAATCCTCAAGGCGCACATGCCAACCTCTCTGGCCTAGCCATTAAGGTAGCAGTTACCCTCGCCGACGAAGCGGCTCGCGAACGGGCAGCCAAGGAACATGCCGTAAATACGGTGAACGATCGGTTGAGCCCGTTGCTCGACCAACTCGACCAACTCCTTGAAGCACCTAGGGTTCGGACTTCGACGGTTGCAATTTAAAATCGGGCCGGTTAACCTGTTTAGGACTGCCCTGTACGTGACCTTTAGGATCGGTTGAGCCGTGACTTAAAAAAAGGGACAGATCTCTGTCGCCGGTGTGCATGCCTGCTCTGCAGGAAGCCTAATGGCGTTATATTTCTCCCACCTGAGCAATCAGGTTCATACACCTCCTAATTCACGGCAGGGCGGTTTTAC
>Ga0156797_110_pt8 | contig 35345 bp, 30 predicted proteins | sample RifOxyD2_FD_112098 | JGI IMG/M metagenome (GOLD analysis project Ga0156797, IMG submission 112098) | Candidatus Lambdaproteobacteria bacterium RIFOXYD2_FULL_50_16 | reverse complement strand
GGCTGGTGACGGTGCTAAGCCCGAGCAAAGCTCAGGCCTCTAGCCCGTCTTCCTCTGGGCCCGTCCTGGCCCCATTTCCCCTCAAAATCGCCCAATGCTGGCCGAATACCCGCGATTTGCACCTACCTCAAGGGAAAGCCGAGGGGAGGCCGGAACTAGCTGGAATTTTTGGTTTATTCCATCAGTAGCTTGTGACCGGGGGCTTAGGTGAAATAGTAGGGGTTGCAAGGCTTGGATCGGAGCGTGAGACAAGCCACCAAATGAATGACGTAAAACCTTGCAGCAGATTCGGCCCTATGTTAAAGACTATCAGATCGCTGATCAATATTTTCAGCCTCAAGAGGAGGTTGGCCCTTAGCTAAGATAAATTTACCAGGAAATGCTATGATTCCAGCAGCTTTAACGGATATAGTCGATGAAATTAAAAAAAAAGAAAAGGAGTTCCAAATCACCCCCCGAGAACTTGTCAAAGCCTTTGGGTTTGAAAGAAGAAGTAAGCACAACCAAAGCGAAATAAATAAATTCTTAGAAGAAAACCAGCTAGAGGTGGAGCCAAGTTATATCAACAGTTGGGTTGATGGCAAAATTACGTTACGGCACAAAGAAAAAGCTAAAAGTAAAAATGATAGCGATCCTGTTCAACGGCTTGGGTTGCTGCCCGCCGCAAATCAAGCTCCAGAGACGGTCAAGCAGGACGCAAAAATATCTGAAGCGATAACCGTTATGATGATGAAAGGGTTTTCTCAATTGCCTGTAGTTTCTGGACCAAGGGATGTGATAGGGCTAATCTCACTGGAAGAAATTGGCTGCAGACTTGCCAATGGTGAGACTTCGAAAAAAGTTGGAGATTTTGTAAAAAAGGAATTGACCATTCTAGATTACGATACACCGCTATTGGAAGCGATTTCCGTAGTGATTAGGGAGGGGGTCGTATTAGTCAAAAAAACATCAGATAAATCCCTTTGTGGTATTGTAACTATTGCAGATATTAGCTCTCAATTTTTTATGTTATCAGAGCCTTTTTTATATTTAGAGCAGATAGAAAATCACATAAGAAGACTTTTAAATGGAAAGTTCTTGCTCAAAGACATTCAAGAGCTTTCACTGGACAAAACAAGGAAAGTCTCGAGTATAGATGATTTAAATTTTGGTGCCTATGTTCGATTGATTGAAAACCCAGATCATTGGGAGAAGCTTAAACTAACAATTGATAGAAAAATCTTTATGGGCGAGCTTGCTGCTGTAAGAAGTATTAGAAACGACATTATGCACTTCGACCCGGAAGGAATAACTGATAATCAACGAGAATCCCTTAGGAGGGTGGCAGATTTTCTGACCAAAATCACAAGCTATCATACTAAAGGCTAATCTAGAAGTAGGCAGACCGCTTTACGCCGTGCAAAATCTTTCCTTAAAGCGGCGGGATCTGGACAAAATCCAGAATCCCGCCTTGGCCCTCAGCTTCATCACCTGAAGACCCCGCATTAAACTTGGGCTAAATACTTGAAATATTTTGGAGCGGGAAACGCGATTCGAACGCGCGACCCTCAGCTTGGGAAGCTGATGCTCTACCAACTGAGCTATTCCCGCTTTTTGGCCTTGTGAAGACCGAGTGTGAATCTATCGGTTTGTAAAGGGGGCGTCAAGCGGGCAATCGGACAAATTTTCTGCTGTTATTCAGAGGTTGGGCCTTGGGGGCCAACAGTCAAAAGGAAATCGATGTTCGCGAGCAGGAACCAAACTAGATTGGATTTATTAAAAACGTGGAACCTAAAAAGCCCTGTGCGCCAATTGCAAACAGGGCCTTTTTTTAAAAAAAGGTTAGAACCCGAAGCCTGCTAACATCTTATCAATGTCATTTTGCTTTTGTGCGGCGCTTTTTCCTTTATTGTCTGCTGGGCCATGCAAAACAACCCCGTCGCGCTCCACGCCCACCAAGGGAGAAAGCTCTTCGATCTCTTCGCCTGTAGGGGCGACATGATGCGCTTGCTGCGGGGCTCCGCTGCGGCTGGTACCGCCGTATTTTTGTAAGATATTAAGCAGGTTGATCTCCAACTGCTCAATAAAGGCAATGATCTTCTTTAAGGTCTGCCCGGTCAAATCCTGGAAGGATTGGCTATTAATAATCTCAAAGAAAACCCCTTCATTGCTTGCCAGGGCTTTTTCCTCTTCGACCAAAGGCTCTTTGATCTCAGCATGAATTTGCTTAGTAATCCCATTTAGACTATCAGCCAATTCAGGGTGAGACTGGGCCAAAGCGGCCAGTTTGGCTTCGATGTCCGAACAGGCGGACAACATCTTGGTGTTACTTGCTTGATTTTTGGCGTTAGAGTCTAGCAGTAAATCTGCTTGATCCATGGTGCTGTTCGCCGCGTCTTCCATCCGCTGAATAACCAAGTTCAGCTTGTCCACCGCGTCGGGCATGTCGTCCATCAAACTGGCGTCTAGCCCGTCGTCGGTGACGACCCCGGCGGAAAAGTCCTGCAAGCTATCATGAATCCCTCGCACCATCCGGCCAATCTCATTGAGCAAAAAGAAGCTCTCCTTATTAGCGGTCATGTGGTGCAGATGGTTTAGTCGCCCCTCAATGTCGTCAAAATCTTTGCGAATAATCGATTTAAACAGCCCGGCAATTTCTTTTAATATCAACCGTAACTTATCGATATTTCTAGGTGGCAAGAGCCGGGTGATGTAATAAACCTTCTCCTGAATCTCATGAAGCTCCTTTTCCGTTTCTTCAATCCGTTCGGAAACCCCGGCCAATGCATCGTTGGTTTTGAAAAAGTCGTCTGGAGGTTCGGGGGGGAGGAAAAAATTCAGCTTGTCGCCTTGGAAATGTTCTAAGGTGCTTTTTAAATAAGCCCCGATCATCTCCATGGCCCGGACGTTGAGTCCGTCAAATTTCATGTGGTTAATGCGCTCGTTAAGAAGCGGCAAAAGTTGCTGCTGGCTGGTTTGGCCGGCATTAACCGCGTTGAGCAGGGTCTCGTAATCTTTTAGGGCGTGATACAAGTCGCGGAAAGCTTCGAGGAATTCCCCTTTGCTAACCGCGCACTTGTTGCCTTCATCTACGTTCATTCGGCCTTAGTTATTCTTGCGCCGCGATGAGCTTCTCCCTTAGTTGCTCGATAGACTTGAGCACCTCGGTGTTGCCCGTAAAGGACTCAGCCCGATCTAATTGATCAAGCATAGTCTTGGCATTGGAGCCGCCGAAGTTGGGCTGGCGCAACCGCGCCTCGATGAACTCCATGGTCAGGGTGATGACATTTTCCCTGAGTTGGTTACGTTTCGTCAAGGCATTGTAAAGCTGAGCGTCAGACTCTGCATAAAGAGCTGATTCTTCAAACTGCCGGATCGCGTCCAAGAGCTTTTCGATCTTGGTTTGCTCGTCTTTGATCACCATTGCCGCTTTTTGAGTCTCTAACCCGGCAATAAAGGCCCGTCCGTAATCGGAATCGGACTTGATTGCTTTTTTAACTCGAATAGTGCGGTAGGTCTTTCGTTCCTCGGCGGTCCGTTCCTTTTCGTCTAAAAGCATCCCACGGCTGATGACCGATTGGTCGATTAGGCTAAAGAAGTTAATGTAAACCGAGTTGTCCGAGTTTTTGTAAATTACCGGAGGAATATCGAGCACGTTTGGGTTAAAGCTAGAGCGCAAGAAGGTCCGTTTCGGATATTTACTGTTTTTTACCACCTCAATATTGTTTAGGTATTCGAGGCTAGGGATTGGGCGGATCATGTCGGTTTTTTCAGAGTTAGGGATGGTTATATCCATCACAAACTCTTTGGTGTATTGCTTGGTCCGCTCGTTATAAAGCTGCCGCTCGTAAATCTCGATTGGGAAATTGTCCCCGTTTAGCTGAATTGCCGTGTCAAACTGCACCTCTAAACCAAACTGAGCCACTCCATCTTCGACCTGTCCCTTGGGCACCGGAATCACCTTGGTGACCTGATAGGCTCGACCTAAAACCTCTTCGTTAAGGTCCTTGACTGTGAGCAAGTTGTTGTTTTTCATCAACTCATACGCCTGCTCGTAGGTCAAAAGCTCGCTGGTGCCGTTCATCAAGTCCACAAAGTAGCGATACTTGCTGCCCATCGGGTCTCGCCCAAAGGCGGTCTCATGGGGGCTGATTAGGTTAAAGCTTTTGATCTGAAACCGAAACTTTTGGCCTTCTAAAGGGTCACCGGTTTCATGAGATTTCACGTAAACGTTGGCTTGCAATGCTTGGCGGTGAAAGAGGTTTTTATCTAACACCACAAACCTTGTGTCCCGAGAATCTAAAAACAACAAGCTTCGGTTGTTAGACAAAAGCAACTTGTCTTCTCTGGCCCATTGATAGATCTGGTCTATATACCATTTTTGCGAGGAGCCGTCCGAGAGGATTACGGAAACATAATAATCCTTTGAAGAGACGTTTTGCACATAGGTCGAACTGACCGTATATCGGCCAAAAGTCCCTTTGTCCAAAACCCTCGCCAGCGCCAGCGCGTTTTCCTTGTCTGTGTATCTGGGCATAGCAAAAGCGGAGCCTAAGCTCAAAGCCGCCATTACCATCAGGGATAACCAGGTTTTCCTTTTCATGATTTGTCCTTTGGTTCCCGTTTTCATTTGTAATCCTTGCCGAGGTAGATCTCAACATCCACCCCGATCCGTTCGTTTTGATCCAACATGGGCACCACCCGCTGCTCGCCGTCAATTAACTGGGCGAGGAGCAAAGCTGATTTTAGGTAGTTTTCCCGGTAATAAATAGTGGTGTCGATGGGCCTTTGGCTGGGCGAGTTAGAAATATTAACTATGTCCAACTTGGACCCAACCATTTCTTCAATATTGGTCTTTTGTAAGTTGCCCAAAAAGACACTTAATTGATAGGCCCGCTGGGTATAGCCCGTGCCGTTTAAGATGCTGATTTGCAAAACTGCCGGCTTTTTATAGTTGCTGACCAGTTCGCGAACATCTTTTTGCATGGTTTGAGCAGCAGCCTGTTTTTGCGCTTCTAGCTCTTTGAGCCGTTCTTTGGTGAATCGTTCTTGACGGCGGCGATTTTGCTCTGAAGCGGGACCCGACTTTTCCTTGGCCGCTTCCATCGCTTTTTCATAGTCTTCTAATTTAATCCGCACCAAGGTTTCGGAAACGGGCTTTAAAATCTCGGGCTTTAAAGCTATTTTTCCTTCGACTACGAGGTCTAAGTTAAAAGAGACGTCTTCTTCGGATTCTTCGACGAGGTTTTCGATCACCTTTATGTTTTCCACCGGCATTTCAGGCGCAAAAGTTAAAAGGGCCGTAGGCATTCCTTCGGGATCTATCAAAGAGGCTGGCAAGGAAAGGGTTACCTTGTTTGAATTGGGTTTTTGTCGGATGCGGATTTTATCCAGATCCTCTGCGTTTAAGAGGCCCCTAATCTCTAAAATAACCTCCTCACCTTCTTTGGTAAGGGTTACTGATTGGATTATCGAGCCTTTGTTTACTTGGGCAAAAACGCTCCAAGGGCAGCCCAAAGCAAGGGCGAACAATAGCCAAATCCAAATGCGGGCAAACTTTTTGATGCTTGTCATCTCGCCACTCCACGGTAGTCCAGGGGGGTTACATTTTTTTCTGAACTTCGTTTATGCACAAAAGGGGCCTTTTTTAAAAAAAAATAAAAATCGGGCTGTTTTGCGGTTGATTATAAAGCAAAACCGAGCGTTTGGGCAAATATACCCGGCTTTTTTAGGGCTGGGCACCTTTTGATCTACTACCATTGATTTATGCCTAAGATTGAGATAAGTCATATCCAGGAATCCAGACCCCTAGGAGCGGCCCGATGCAGATCGTTTGCCAACATTGTTCGCATAAATTCGAAAGCTCCACCCCCAAAGGGGTTATCCTGCGCTGCCCAAGCTGCTCGAAACCAACCGGCGGCGGCGAAAAAATTCAAGAGGTGATTTGCGAAAACTGCGGCACCCACTACGCCATCCCGACTAAAAAGTTCAGCGATGGCAAGCTCGCTTTAGTGTGCAAGAAGTGTGACCATCACTTTGAAGTTGTCTTAAATTCTACTAAAGCCGGGACCAAGGCCGACCCTGAAGAGGCTGACTTGGCTTTGGACGAGGATGACCTCGACCTAGGTGAAGCAGATTTGACCCTAGATGAGGACGAGGGGGATTTGGATTTAGGTGATTCAGAGTTAGACCTTAACGATGCCGATGAATCTGATCTGGTGGATTCTTCCGACTTTGAAGAAGAGGATGAGTTATTTACTGACCCCTTAGCCAATCTGGATGAGGAAGAAGAATTAAACGATTCCGAAAATCTCGACGACGAGGAGAGCCTAGAACCCGTCCCGTTTGATCTTGACCTAAACGATGAGGAAGACGATTTCACTTTTGAACCACCAGAGACAGACCTGGACGACGATTTTTCCTTAAGCCCCGAAGACCAACTCACCTCTGTAGAACGGGGGCTATTTTTAGGCGGCGACGCCGGTATGCCGGAGTTGATGGTCGAACTAGACCGATCTGATCGCCCCCACAAAAAATCGCGCGCGCCCTTTTGGGCCTTTGTGGGGGTAGTCTTTAGTGCGGTTTTGGTAGCCGGGGCCTACCTTGCTTTTAATCATCCAGAACTTTTAAATGAGTATGTAGAGCTTCCTCCGGCACTGCACCAACCTCGCCAAGCGATTCAATTAACCTTGGTCGAACCCCTAAAAGGCCGCTGGATCGAAAATTCCCTTGCAGGCCGATTTTTTGTGCTTGAGGGCCAAGTCAAAAGCTTTTATCCAGAGGGCACCAAGTTGGAACAGGTGCAACTTGGAGGCCGACTTTATGGTGAGGGGGACCGACTCCTGGCTCAATCGACCAACCTAGCGTCCCGCCGTTTAAGCACTAGGCAGTTATCTGGTTGGAGCTTAGAAAAGCTGGAGGCCTTTACCAGCCTAAAGCCGGGGGACAAAGGCCCAGAACTGGACCCCAACAAACCCATGTGGTTTCAAATCCTCTTTTTATCCCCCAAGGGCAGCATTACCAAGCTGGAAGCCCAGATCGACGCTTTTGTGGTCGATGGGCAACCGGTTCAGGTTGAGTAAAAAGATGCTCTTTAAAAGCTAAACTACCTGCGATACAATGCACGCAGAGGTTTGTTTTTCAAAGGGGGAATCATGAATTTTAGAAAGGTTTTCAAACCACCAAGTCCCGAGGATTTGGCAGACCAGAAGCGATTTGAGTTTTTTCTTGAAGAGATGGACCGGCTTCATCAAGCCATGTCCGAAGGGGTGGGTGTCCAGGTGTTGCCAGGGGTTTTGTCTGACCTAAGCGACTTGGGGGAACATTGGGCAGATTGGGCAAGTGGGGTGGTGCCGATAGAACTGTCCCAAGAGAAGGAAATGTTTAACAACGAGATCCATCGGTTTTGCCTCAAAATAGGTCAAAAAGGCTATCCTCTCTGGTCGGTTGAACTCTTAGAATATTTGACCTTATGGTTGTGCCGCCATGTAGCGCCTGCGAATATTGAGTTTACCCGCTATACCCACTACCAGCCTCAACAAATTTAATAGTTGGACACAAAAAACCCCAGGAATATCTCGGGGGCTCGGTTGAGAGATTCCTGGGGCTTGGGGGGAGCCGGAACTCCCCTTTTTTTACTTTACTTAACGCTACAAAGCCGCCGATCCGCGCTCGCCGGTGCGGATTTTAACGCAGTCTTCGAGGTTGTAAACGAAGATCTTGCCGTCACCAACCTTATCGGTCCGTGCTGCGTTAGCGATGGCTTCCATTGCCGCCGCTAAATCTTCCGCGTTTAACGCGATTTCGATTTTGATTTTAGGTACAAAATCGATTTGATACTCAGCACCCCGGTAAAGCTCGGAATGCCCCTTTTGGCGGCCAAAACCCTTGACCTCGGTTACCGTCATACCCAAGATATCGAGTTTTTCTAGGGCGTCTTTGACGGCGTCGAGTTTGTAGGGCTTGATGATTGCTTCAATCTTTTTCATGGTAGGTACCTATGTTGATTGGGGTTAAGCCCTAAAAGGTTACGTCCAAGCCCATCCAATATTCGCCACTAAGAGGCGCACCATTGCTGGACTGGGTCATTATCTTGGTTTTGTTATAGGATAAAGCGATGTTGTCGCCAATCGACTTTTCGACGGCGACCGTCAAAACGGCGGTGCTTTCAACGGCGTTGCCTGCGTTTAGCCACTGCTGGTTGTAGGTACCGGTGCCGTAATTGGCGCTTAAGCCTAGTCCCAACGCTTCAGTGCTGTAGCCTAATTCGATCCAGGTCAAGCTAACTGCATCAGCGGTGTCGCCAACCCCTTTGGTGCTGTTTTCGGCAGGCACCATAAAGAAGTTAAACGAAGCACCAGCCATACTTACGCCAGCCGAATATTCGTTTTGGACAGCAACGTTTTTACCCGCCGCATCGGTGGTGAAGCGAGTGAAGTCATAAGAATACAGGGTCCAACCTACCGAGTACTCCAAATCTCCGGCAGTGCCACCGTAAGTAATGAAGTAGTCGGTTTCGTGACCGGTGTTACCCCCAATGCTGGCACTCCAATAGCCCACTGATAAGCCTTCGACCGCCGCGAAACCCAGGCTTAACCCACCTTGGATCGAAGGAATGTGACCATTTTGGTCCACACCCCGCCAGATGTAATGAGACACCACGCCCACATCCCCACTAACGGTTACCGGAGCCGCTGGGGCCGCTTCCGCAGGGGCGGCTATTTCTTCTTGAGCCTTGGCTTGAACGCCGAAGGCCAATACCGCGAAGGCGAGGAAGCTAGCTTTAATGAACTTAGACATCATGTTTTTTCTCCTTGTTGTTTTTTAAATCGGGGTGCCTTTGGTTCGTACTCCAAAGGCGCGGCTGGTATCAAGAGCCCCCCGATGCGAAGTGAAATTGGTTAATTCCTAGCAGTTACACTGCTGATGTTAAAGTCGGGATAGGCAGCAGCTCCGTGCTCGGAGTAGTCTAAACCTACATGTTCTTCTTCCTCGGTTACTCTTAGACCCATGGTTAGATCCAGTACCTTCATTAAGATAAAGCTGGCTCCAAAGGCCCAAGCGCCGATGGCTACTACGCCAATGGCTTGACCCACCAACAGATCGGTTCCGCCACCAAAAAGTAGTCCCTTTTCTTTTTCGAAAAAGCCTAATAGCAAGGTTCCAAGTGCCCCGCAAACCCCGTGAACACTGATAGCGCCGACGGGGTCATCAATCTTAAGGTTGTCTAGTAACAACACCGAGAACACAACAACTAAACCAGCTATGATTCCAATAAAGACCGAGCTAAGGGGCGAGACCCCAGCGCAACCAGCCGTAATGGCAACCAAACCAGCAAGAGCGCCGTTGAGGGTCATCCCTGCGTCTGCCCTTTTGTACTTGGCGTAGGTGATAAAAAACGCAGCCAAGCTACCAGCAGCGGCACTTAAGGTGGTGGTTAAAGCGATGGCCCCGATATCGGTATTAGCCGCCATCGTCGAACCAGGGTTAAAACCATACCAGCCGAACCACAGGATAAAGACACCCAAGGTTGCCATAGGGATGTTGTGCCCAGGAATGGCGCGGGCCTTTCCATCAGCCGTAAACTTACCCAATCTTGGCCCTAGGACCAGTACCGCAGCTAAAGAAGCCCAACCGCCAACCGAATGTACAATGGTCGAGCCAGCAAAGTCAGTAAAACCGAAGCTAGCTAACCAACCACCGCCCCAACCCCAGTGACCTGAAACCGGATATACCAAGGTGGTAATTATAACCGAAATAACCAGGTAACTGCTAAACTTAATCCGTTCAGCTACCGCACCTGATACGATCGTAGTCGCCGTAGCCGCAAACACAGCCTGGAAGAAAAAGGCCGCAACTACAGGTACCGAAGACCAAGCAAGGCTGGACAAGTCGTCCACGCTAGAGGCATCGGGCATAAAGCCACTTAAACCAAAAAAACCGTTGCCATTACCAAACATAATGCCAAATCCGATAAACCAGAAACTTAGGCTACCAATGGAAAAGTCCATCATGTTTTTCATCATGATGTTAACCGCGTTTTTAGCACGGGTGAACCCAGACTCGACCATGGCAAAGCCAGCCTGCATAAAAAACACTAAAACCGCCGCTAGCAATACCCACATGGTATCCATAGCGTATTGCATGGCAGGGATCTCCTCGCCGTTTATCTTCCCCTCTAGGCCAAAGGCCGGAAGGGCGAATAAAGCCAGCAGCATCACACTGGCTAGGAATTTTTGTTTCATCTTTGGTTCCTTTGGGTGGTTAAATTCAGGGGTGAGCCCCCTTGGCGGCGGGAATCATTTTATTCCGATTCGTCGCCGTCTGGTTATTTCTAACTTCACCCTTTGTGCCACGCCATAATAGTACATAAATACAATTATATACGAACTTTTTTCCTAAATCTATTTTTAACAAAAATGACAATCCAAACCAAAGGATGGGTTAGTTGCGAATTTATTGACATTTTTGACAAGGTCTCAATGTAGAACTTATGTTCACTATTTTGTTGACGGCAATTTTTGTTTTGGAGTACATTTGTACTTAGCCGGGAGGATAGGATGAAATTCAGCGCTAACCAATTCGAAATACAAGAACGGCCTATGTTGCCGCCTTTCCAAGCCCCCAGAAGGGCGCTACGCAGTGAACCCAAGGATCCACTTTTAGATCTTAATCGATATTTAGTACCCAAACCGGAATCGAGTTTTATGGTCAAAGTAGTAGGAGATTCGATGGTGGGGGCGGGAATATATCACGACGATTTATTAGTGGTGGACCGCGCTCAAGAGGCTCGCTCAGGGATGGTGGTGGTAGTAGCTTTTAATGGGGAGCTGGCGGTTAAGAGGCTAGTGATCGATGGGGAAAGTACTTATATTGAAGCTGCCGCACCAGGCCATCCCACACTGGAGGTCACCGATCAATGCCAATTTAAAGTGTGGGGCGTGGTCCAGTGGGTGCTGCACCAGCCCTAGGGCGCTGTGGGTGCTATGGAGTTTGTTCGTTTTGGTACCCCACTATAGGCTAAAGCAGAAAACCTAAGCTTGAAAAGTAAGGTTTGGCGACTTTTGAAATTGGCATTAAGCTTTGACAGGATCATTTGGGGTGTTTATATTATGCTAATATTCAAATGCCGCAACCTGGATTCGTTGGAGACCACCTATTAGCGTTGGACTCAACTAGGTGCCTTCGGTAACAACTGGTCTCGTGGCTGTGCCTAATATCCCACACCTCAACGCCGAACCCGCGGCTTTTGGAGGAAATTTGAAGTTGATCCTACCTCCGATTCTTGGGCTTTTGCTTTTAATGCCCCAAGCGGTTTTTGCTCAAACAGATACCAATGCCCTCCCTTGGTGGGGGTGGGCCTTTTTGCTGTTTCTTACCTCTTTTTTAATCGGGATTTTTGGAGTTTTAGCCGGAATTGGCGGTGGGGTGTTGTTTGTTCCCCTGGTTTCCAGTTTTTTTCCGTTTCACATCGACTTTGTTCGGGGGGCTGGACTATTTATCGCGCTTTCAAGCGCGTTAGCCGCCGCTCCAGGCCTGCTTAAAGCCAACTTAGCCAGTATCAAGCTGGCTTTCCCCGCCGGGTTGATTGCCTCGGCCTTTTCTTTGGTTGGGGCCATGCTGGGCCTTTGGCTTTCGGCACTTAATCCTGGGTACATCCATGGCAGTTTGGGTCTATTGATCATGATTATTGTAGGGATCATGTTTTTCTCAAAACGAACCGATTATCCAGCAGTTAATCCCAACGACAAATGGGCAGCCTTTTTTAACATTGGTGGCACCTACATCGAGGGCACCACCGGTAAACAAATCCAGTGGACGGTCCACCGCACTTTGCCTGGATTGTTTTCCTTTTCGCTTGTGGGCCTTCTTGCCGGGATGTTTGGTATGGGTGCCGGTTGGGCAAACGTGCCTGTCTTAAACTTAATTATGGGGGCTCCAGTCAAGGTTGCGGTTGCCACTTCAGGTTTTATTCTTTCGATCACCGATTCAGCCGCTTGGTTTTATTTAAACAAGGGGGCCGTTCTGCCTTTAGTTGTGGTCCCCTCAATGGTGGGGATTATTTTGGGTTCGCGGATCGGGGCGAAATTATTGCCCAAGGTTGAACCGGGGTTAATTCGGATGATATTGATGGTTGTCTTGCTCTTGGCTGGGTTAAGGAGCTTTGTCAAAGCCTTTGGGATATAGGATAAAAAATGAACGAGTTAGAAACCAGATACCAGAACCTACCCTGCCAACAGTCCTATGCCAAGCTGCTAGGAATCTTGGTGAACTTGGACTTGGCACTTTTAATTTTGACCTTTGCTATCTATTCCTTTGGGTTAATTGACCCACTGTTACCCATCAAGGAACTCACTGCTGCTTGGGGTCTGCCAGCTGGGGATTATATTGCCCGTACTGGCGGGATTACTGGTTGGGGGTGGGCTTTGAAGCTAAACTATGGTGATTATATCCCCTTTATTGGAATCGCTTTTTTAGCCAGCAATTCGATGATTTGCTACGCTATCGCTGGCGGGATGACCCTGCGCCGGGGTAGGTTTGTTATTGGATTTAATATTGTTTTGGATTTTGCGGTTAGCTTTCTGGCTGCGAGCGACCTACTGCACAACCTACACTAGATGGTTTTCTACAGTCCTTTCATAGGGACACCAGCTTTTAAAACCTTGCAAAATTACCTTAAAACGGGTCTGTGTTAGTAGCTTTTACCTGCTCTAAACCTTCTTTTATACTCTCTGCAATAAAAAGACTTTTTTGATCTGGCAATATCCCAGCGGCCTTGAATCGTTGGCTTGGTTGCGGGGCGGGCCTGCAAAGCACGACCTTTATCTTCAGCTTTTTTAAGCTAGCTAGTAGCGATTCAAGGGCGACGATCCCGGTCATATCGATCATATTTACCTGGGATAATTCTAAAACCAAAACCTTAAATTCATGGTCAACCTGTTCTAAGGTGCTAATCGCTTTTTGGGCAGCACCAAAAAAGAGTGGGCCGTTTATCTCGTAAATCACCACCCCATCGGAATGCTCAAAGTTAATCTCGCTAGGCTGATCACCAACTAGTTTATTGCCTGATAAATCAGACATCCGCCTAATAAATAAAACCGATGCCAAGCTGATCCCTACCGTCAGCGACACTACCATCCCCACCAAAACCGTCAAGGTCACGCAAGCAAACAAAACCGCCACGTCACTGCGAGGAGCCACCTTTACAATACGAATAAAGTGTTTGGTCTCAGCCATGTTCCAGGCAACTACCAGCAAAAGTGCCGCTAAGGTAGCCATGGGAATATAGGCCAACCATTGCCCAAAAAAGAGCAAAGTAAACAATAAAAAAACTCCGTGAACAATCGCGGATACGGGCGAAACGCCACCAGCACGGATGTTGGCAGCGGTGCGGGCCATGGCGGCAACAGCCGGAATGCCCCCGAAAAAGGGGCCAATAATATTGCCTAATCCTTGGCCAATTAGCTCTTGATTAGGATTGTGTTTAGAGCCGGTCATGCCGTCTGCGACCACTGCGCAAAGTAATGATTCAATCGCTCCCAACATGGCTACCGTGAAACCGGCCAATGCCAGTTCTTTGACTAAGTCAAGGTCCCAATTTAATTGAGTGCCATCTATGTTGGTCATATTCCAAGGGAACGCGAAGGCAGGCAAAACTGGCGGAATTCCGTTACCAATAATCCCATCAATCTTGTACTGAAATTCGGTGCCCAACGTCTTGACCGAAGAGCCCACAAAATCCATCCCCAATACCAGTGAAAACAAAGTCCCGATTACTACCGCGACCAAATGTGAGGGCACCCGCAATTTTAATTTAGGGAAAATCAGAAGCACCGCCAAGGTCACCACACCCACCACCGCATCGGCCCAATGGGTCCGGTTTAATGCGCCCGCCAATTGACCGATGGTGCTAATAAAGCTTCCCTTGACGATCCCTTCGATCCCTAAAAAATCTTTAACTTGAAAGGCGGCAATCACAATCCCAATGCCAGTGTTAAAACCGATCACGACTGGATATGGAATCAGCCGAATTATTCCACCAACCCGGGCGAGCCCCATGCCTACTAGTATCAACCCCGCAATGATGGTGGCACAAAGCAGACCTGCAAGCCCAAAGCGTTGGCTAATAGGCAAAAGCACCACTATAAAGGCAGCGGTAGGCCCAGAAACTGAATACCGCGAACCACCAGTAAAGGCGATAATGATGCCTGCAAATATGGAGGTGTAAAGACCATGTTGGGGTGGCACCCCGCTGGCGATAGCCAGGGCCATAGAAAGGGGCAAGGCGATAATGCCTACCGTGACTCCAGAAAGTAGATCAGATTGAAAATTTTTGCGGTTGTATTTAGCGGGTAAAGAGGAAATCACCATCTAAAGCCCTTGATTGCGGTTTTGGGGGACCCTTAAAATGGGTCGTACTCCTATATTATCGGCTTTCAAAAATAAGTAAAATCGTTTAATAACTCATTATCGTTCGGTTTTTTCGAATTGAGACGCGCAGCGGAATTGGTATGGAGCAAACCCAATGCAAAACCTAAACTTAAAACACCTCTACTATTTTTGGATGATCGCCAAGGAAGGGGGTATCAAACAGGCCGCCCAAGTACTTCATTTATCCCAATCTACCTTAAGCGACCAACTCAAAAAGCTGGAAGGTTCTTTTGGCAAAAGTCTCTTTGACCGCCAATCAAAACGGATGATTTTAACCCCAGTTGGGGTGCAGGTCGAAGATTATGCGACTCGTATCTTTTCTTTAAGAAATGAATTGATCGACAAGGTTAGGGAGGAAATATCCTTAGAGCAGAGGGTGCTACGGGTCGGGGTTGTCCGAAATTTAGCCAGAAATATGACGATTTTCTTAATTTTACCCCTGCTTAAAAGACCCGAATTATTTACTAAAATTGTAGATAACGATCTGGCTGAATTATTTAATGAACTCACCCAAGGCCAACTCGATTTGATTTTTTGTGACCAACTGGTGCCCACTCGTTCTAAATCAATTTACACCAAAAAAATTATTGATCGTTCCTTTTACTTGGTGACCTCAAAAGACCGAGGGGCGCAACTTTTAGCCGGTGAAAAAAACCTTAACGATATCCCCTATATCACCTATAGCCGAGGCACGGACCTGAATTTTAGGGTAAAGGAATACATAAACAGTCAAAAACTTAGTTCGAGTTTAATGGCAGAAATGGACGACGTGCGTTTAATGTTAGACGCGGTTGAGGCCGATCTTTGTTGGTGTATTTTGCCCAGGCGCGCCATTCAGCGGAGCCTTGCTGAAGGTAAATCAATGATTTACGCCGAGATTAAAACCATCCATTCCGCCATCTACGGGGTCTATACCAATCCCAATTTAAGCGACTATTTTGACGAAATCCGCGAGTATATTCGCCAAAACGACCAGAAATTTAACCTCCCTCCAGGGATAGACTCATCCGATTAAACTTGATTTTATCACTAATCAAACTTAATCAACCTTATAAAAAGCCGATCCCCAGAAAAGGAATTCATGGACCTACTAAAGCAAATGGCCGAAAAACAGCTTGGCCAAAAAGTGCAATTGGAGCCCTTAGTTGGCGATGGTTCGGACCGGATTATCTGTCGGTTGCGAGTAGAAGGGCAAACCATCATTGGGATTTACCACGAGAATTTAGAGGAAAACCGGGATTTTTTACTTTTTACCAAAGAAATGGCCGCGATAGGCCTGCCTGTTCCCAAAATTTTGCAAGTCGCCGAGGATGAAAAGCGGTACCTTTTAGAAGACCTAGGCCCCAATAACCTAGCCCAACAAATGGATATTTGGCGGGATTCTGGCGAAAACAGCCGGTTTTTAAATGCCTACCATGAGGTGCTTCACTGGCTGCCCTTAATGCAAGTGGGCATGGCGCACCAATTAGGCGTACATTTGAAAAATCGGGTTATGGATAAAAACCAGTTGATTTCCGATTTAATCTACTTTGAAACCAATTATATAAAGCTGTTTGGTTATGAGTCTGACTATACGGATTTGGTCAAAGAAGAGCTTTATTCGCAAGTAATTGAGCCGATAGCCCAGCTTGAGGGGGCATTTTTTGTTTATCGAGACTTTCAAGCCCGTAATTTTATGTGGCACCAGGAAAAGATATATTTTATCGACTACCAATCGGGCATGTTAGGCAACAAATATTATGACCTAGCCAGTATGCTTTACGCCAGCCGTTCTGGGCTCTCCGAAAAACAACGAACCTTGTTGTTATATCATGCTTTTCAAAAGATTGGCCAAGGGGAATCAAAGGCCCAATTTGAAGAGAATTTCTATTTAGTATTGCTTCTTCGCCGCTTTCGGAGTTTGGGGAGTTATGGCTTTTTGGGACAGGTCAAAAAGAAATCTGGATTTTTAGAATCTATCGCGCCTAGCTTACGCGAGATGAAAGGGCTATTTGAAAAACGGGCCATTCAAGGCCGATTTCCGCAAACTGCTGCAATGATAGACCAATTTATAAAAAAGCAGAGCTAAATATACTGGCTCTGGTTTTGGCTGGCTAAGGCCAATGTCCTATTATTGTCCTATTTTTGTCCTGTTTATCCTTACGCTTTCTGCTATACCTGAAGCAACTTGGAAAAGTTTTCGGACCTTGATGCTTGGGGAACCATGAAAAAACATAAATCGATTTGGGCCTATTTGCTGGTCGTTTTTTTGGGCGCACTCTCCCTTTCGACCGCGAACATGGTCTTAGACGGCGGTTTTAGCCTGTTAAATCAGCCGACTTATTCGACCGTAGAAAGAGTCAAGGCTGGTCTCGCCCGGTTTGGAACGGGGGGGTATGATTCTTTCGTAAATTCGATTTTGCCACTGATTAAATCGGATCCAGCTGGTCCCAAAAGCACCGAAGCCACCGGCGATACCGTTCTCCAAGCCGCTAAATTGGCTGAAGCCAGTGCCCAAAAGGCCATACAGGCGGTCAAGATGGCGGAACTAGCTATAAAACAAATCCAGGAGCAAAAGGGTACCACCCCGATTTTGTCCGCTGAAGTCCCCAAAGCCGATAAAAAGGCAATCAAGGTGGATCCCCAAAATCCGGTCTTACTGGTGCGTATTCCAGTTGGTGCTAGTGGGTTAGCTTGGTTCGGGATGCTTTTTTCCCTTCTGATGTTGTTTAACAGCCGTTTGGTTTTTAGCAACGGGTTCACCTTAACCATTCTCCCGAACTTGCTAAAAATAAGTTGGAGTATGTCGGTGCTTTATGTTTTTTTAACCTGTTTTGTGGGCAGCCTCGACCGCTTGACCGGACAAATCGAGGTTTGGAGTCATGAATTTATGCTGGCGCTGATTGCCTTGATGTTAACCGGGGCCCCTATCTTGACCGCCCTGCTGCACCCAAGGCTCTGGCCCTTTGAAGGCCCCGCCATTGGCGACGCCACCGCCGACGAACCAGACGAAGAAGACAACCCAGCCCAAACCCATCCCCCCCATTGTCAAAACCCCGCCCATTTGAAGGTGGTGGGGTAGGTATAACAAGATTTATTGACAGGCTGAAATGGAAAATTTGCCAAGAGCGATTGTTGGGCAGCAAACCTGGAAAATAGAAATCCGAGTTAGCGCCCAGGAAGGTACAGATAAGGACGATTTTTATGACCTGCAACATCGTTTAGTACGTTACTGGAGCCGACCTGAATTTCGGTTTTATGATCAACACCCCTTTGGAGACGAGAGCGGACTTGCCATCGAGTATTTGCTAATCCACAAGGTAAACCGACTATTTCAGTTTGACGAGGCCAAGGTGGTGGTTTCAAAATTTTCAGTTCACCCTGGTTCCGTAAACATTTTATTAACGTTGGAAGCCATTTTGTACTCTGCCAAAGCGGTTTCCCAAGTTCGCGAGGCGGTTGAGTTTTTCACTAAAGAGTTATCTGTCTCAAATGGAAAAAACGACTCGCTCGAAATTCGTGCAAATTATCGTTTGCAGAATGAGTACAGCTTAGCAAACCCGACTACTCAGAACCCAGAGGCGAATCCATCACAGCCAATAACGGGGGTTGCCCTGCCGCTTTGGTTAAAAGCGATTGCGCCAGTGATTATTGTGGTTGGTCTATTTACCTGGTTTATACTGCAACTCTTAGGCTTGGAGGTTGTAGGTATGTCCAAAAGCGAGACGACCCGCTACCAAAGCTTTTTAGAAAAAAGCGCCAAATATGCGGATTGGATGAGTTATGAAGAAGCCCGCGAAATAGCTGCCAAACGCTGGCAGCCCAGGATAGTGGAGGAATTGGCTCCTGCTACCGACCCCAAATACTCAACCCCGTCTAACACGCCTAGTAGAAAACTGCGGAGCTTGGTTGAACAAAGGCCGGTAGCCCCAAAACCCTAGCCCCATTTCACCGACAGAATCTCCACCTCGACGTTGCCTTTGGGAACACGCAAGGTGACTTCGTCACCCTCCTCTTTGCCTAAAAGACTTTTAGCGATAGGGGATTTGACCGAAATTTTTCGTTGTTTAATGTCCGCCTCTTCTTCGCCCACAATAATCCAGGTGGTTTCGTCCTCGGTGTCTAAATCTCGGTAAGTGACGGTGGCGCCAAAACGGATTTGGGGGCCACCCATTTTGGCAATGTCGATCACCTCGCAGTTGGCCAGGAGGTGATTGAGCCGCTCGATTCGGCCTTCTATAAAGGATTGTTTCTCGCGGGCCGCGTGGTATTCGGCGTTTTCCTTTAAGTCGCCGTGAGCCCGGGCGGTGTCGATAGCCTCGATGATGGTTGGGCGGTCAAAACGGATTAACCGTTTATGCTCCTCTTGCAGCGCCTGATAGCCTGCTAAAGTGATAGGGTCTTTATGCATGGGTCGTTTGATTAAATGGCAAAAAGGTCGTTAAGGTCGTCCAGATTTAGCATGTCTTCGAGGGCCTCGGAATTACCCACAATATTGTCAGCTAAGGCCTGTTTCTTTTCTTGAAGGTCCAAAATCTTCTCTTCGATCGAATTACGGGTGATCAACTTATAAACAAACAAATGGTTTTTCTGGCCAATCCGGTAAGCCCGGTCTGTCGCCTGGGCTTCTGCGGCCGGGTTCCACCAGGGGTCATAGTGGATTACATAGTCTGCCGCAGTAAGGTTAATCCCGGTGCCGCCCGCCTTGAGGCTGATCAAAAATACGGGGTATTCGTCAGACTGCTGGAATTTGTTAACCAATTCTTCGCGGTTTTTGGTGGTGCCGTCGAGCTGTAAAAAGGGAATCCCCTCGGCCCTTAAATCTTCGTGCATTAGCTTGAGCATTTTTACAAACTGGCTAAACACCAAGACACGATGGCCTTCGCCAACAATTTCCGTCAAGGTTTCCATAAACAGCTTATATTTTGCCGAAGGCGGCGGAGTGGGCCCGGCTAGGGGGCTTAGCCTTGGGTCACAGCAGATTTGGCGCAATTTCAGTAACGCATCAAAAATGGCAATCCGCGCCCCCTTGACCCCACCAGCCGAAATCTTTTCTTTGACCTGTTGGCGGACAATCTCCATAACCGACATGTAAAGCTTCTTTTGCTCCTCTTCCATCTCGGAATAGAGGGTTTGCTGCGTTTTGGGTGGTAACTCTTTGGCCACGTTTTGCTTTAAGCGGCGCAAAATAAAAGGCTTGGTTTGGCGGCGTAACAGGCCATGGTCGGTGCGTTTTTTCTTTTGGCCGTCTTTCTTTTTTGGTTTTACAAAATCGCGCTCGAATTCCTTAAGTGGTCCAAAGAAGCCGGGCATGAGGAAGTTAAATTGACTCCAAAGCTCCATGACGCTGTTTTCGATAGGCGTACCGGTCAGGGTCAGGCGGCGCTCGGCATGGAGTTTCATCACCGACTGACTGGTTTTGCTCCTAGCGTTTTTGATATTTTGCGCCTCGTCCAAAATGATTACCTCAAACTCCATCTCCATCAACCAATCCAAATCCCGCTGCAAAAGTCCGTAGGTCGTGACCACCAAGTCGGCGGTTTCGGCTTCTTCGTAAAGGGCTTTGCGCTTCTGACCGTGAAGCAGTACCGCCTTGAAATGGGGCACAAATTTGCGGACCTCTGCGAGCCAGTTGGTAACCACAGAAGTCGGGGCAATAACGAGGTTTGGTTTTTTGGTTTTATTACGCTTCTTGATAACCGCCAAAAAGGCCAAGGTTTGCAAGGTTTTACCTAAACCCATGTCGTCGGCCAAGATGCCACCAAAACCATATTCATAGAGGAAACAGAGCCAATTGACCCCTTCTTTTTGGTAGTCGCGTAAGGTCGCCTGTACCTCTTTGGGGATGCGTTGGTTGCGGATGCCTTTAAAGCCTGAAAGTTTCTGCTGAATCTGCTCCCATTCCTCGTCGTGCTCCCTGGTTTGGGCGATGGATTCGAGTTCGGCGAGGAGCCCGACTTGGTGCTTGTCCACCTGCAAGGGCACGCCAATACGCCCCATTTCCTCCTCGATATATTGATCGAGTTTTTGGTCCGCTTTGGCTTGGCCGCGTTTTTTTGTGGTTTGGATCAAGCGATTCAGAATGGGGGCATATTTTTCGATCCAAGCGGAATCGATCACCGCAATCCCCTCGCCCGCTTTAAGCTCTACCGCTTCCTCGCCAGACTTCCACATGGCCACTAACTTTTTTAAGTCAAAGAGTTGACCGTCGATGGTCATGGTCACGTCAACATCAAACCAATCCACACCCGATTTTATACTGGTAGAGATTTCGGGAATCAGTTTTTTAGTTTTCCAGCGTTTGAGCTTGGTCCCGCCCAGATATTGGACCATCCGGTCTGGGTCTTTTACAGGAAGGGTTTCTAAAACAAAGCCAAGGGCCATGTCTTCGCGCATGCTGTATTCTGAACTTCCCTCGTCCACCCAGCCGGTTGAGTAGAGTTCGTCTCGAAGTTTGAGTTCTTGAGAAAAGTCTTTGGGGATTTTGTAGGACTTTTTGTCCAAGACCTGCTCGAACTCGTCCGCGTTTAGCGTGAAAGGGTAAGCGAGTTCGCCAATCCCGGTTAACATCACCGTTTCTAGGCGGCCCATCAAGACTCCACCCACCTCCCAGATGGTCATCTTGCCCAGCAAGTGGTAGTTAAACAGCGCCGATACCCGCAGCACCCCTTGAGGGTCGTGGATCTCGATAGAGCGTTGTTTTAGATAGGGCAGAGCGGCGGCGTAAAAGTCGGAAATTTCCGACTCCTCGACCACTACACCCGACATGGTGTCGTTAATCAAACGCCCTGAAAGCATGGAGCCAATCCGCACCATTTGCCCATCTTCTAACAGGTAAGCAGGCACGGTGCCTATAGCTTTGGGTAGGGGCCCGTCCGACTTGACCATAGGGACAAACTTGCGTTTGCGTTTACCTTGCTCAAAACGGCCAATCTCCCCTTTGAGAAGGTATTGATTTTCGTTTTCTGGATTTCTAGTGACCGTCACCCGGAAGTCGCGGGTCTGGGCCGAAAGGATATGTTCGCCTGTGTAGGAGCGGGCGTAGGGGTATTCCTCGGCCAAGATCAAAAGCTGACTGGCCCCATGGCGCTCGACCATGTAAAAGCCGTCAATTTGCTTGGTTTGGTAAATCGCCTTTAAAACTTGGATCAACTTGGCCGCCTTTGGTGTCATGGCGGGGTTGATCAGCTTGTTAGTTTCCCCATCGAAATTTTCGATGGTTAAGGCCATTTTGTTGGTGTTGAAGTGCCGGGTTTCCTCGTGCAGCCGGACGACGGTTACGTCTTCTTCTTTTTCGTATAATTTTTTACGGGTCTCGGGCTCGGCGAGCCAGTATTTCCAGTCTTTGACCCTTCTGGCCACAAAGTTGGGGGTGTCGCTGACGTTGGGGTCGCAAGGGGTCACCATTTTTTCGGGGAACCACAAGCGCCAAAGTTCAACAAACTCCTCCCACTCGTCATTAGGCACCAAAATCCCGCGAAACGAGTCGCGGATCATTTGGGCGGGGATTGGGGTGGGAAGGATTTCGTAGTAACGGTTGTTGTATAAAATCGACTTCGGCAGACCATAAAGCATGATCCCTTCATCGGCGAAATCGTCTGTAATAATAGGCACCCGGGTGCCGTCTTCCTCAACATGGTGAAAGGCCCCGGCCAAGATGTGGTGGTTGGGCAAAGAGTAACAATTGAGGTCGTACTCCACCTTTTTATATGAGTTGCGAATCGGCTGGAGCGAATCCCCGTAATACAAAAAGGGATGGCCTAAAAGCAAAAATAGCAGGCAGTGGGTATCGCGGCTGGAAAGCACCAAGGGGTTAGGGATCTCGGGGTCTGCTCTAAGCTTATGTTCTGAATCGGTTAAAAGTTTGTTTTCATCTAAAAAGGTTTTAACCACCCATCCGGGATTGTTGTTGTTATCAAGTAACGACTTCATAATCGACTTGATTGCTTTTTCGTTCCCCCAACCTCTGATGCCATAACGCGAGCGGTTAAAGGACCACTCAAACTTCTCTTCTCGGTCTGGGGTATAGACTTGGCGGAAGCGAATAATGGTGTGAATGTCGCCGACCTCAACCGGGACCGTGTCGAAGCCGTGTTCTTGCTTCCAGTCTTTAAACCCAAACTGAGGATAGTCGATCAACCCGACAAGCTTAAGACCTTCCTTGCCAATCTTTTCTGGGGGAGGAATGACCGATTCGTCTTCTTCGAAGCTGAATTGTTTAGTAGGTCTTTTCCAGTCGGGCTGGTCTTTGATCGCCACATTAAAGAGGTCGGCGATGATCTGCTCAATGCTATTGCCCTTGTCTTCTAGTAGGTAAAGGGCCTGCCCTTCCCAGTCTTCGAACTCTTGCAGAAAGTTAAGGAACTCCCGGCGCAAATCCTTTGAGAGACTTTTGGCCCGTTTAAGGGCAATTACAATCGGATGGCTCGAAGGAAATCGATTCAAGGTAGTACATCTAAACGGTTTTTAGTCATTCCAATCTGACTTGGATTGGACATTATAAACCAATAAGCGGGATTTCAGGCAAGCAGTTTTTGGTAAAAAAAGGTAATACTTGTATTTTGGCTCCTAGGCTGGGCATAGGGAAGTATTCTTTTTTAAGCGGACCCGTTGCTATTAGACCGGAGGTTATATATACTCGCCGCACTAGGCCAGGAGGCCTCAAAAACCGCAACAGAAGGGACTATATCCATGCTGGAAAATCTGTCCAAATTTTTCTCCAATGATATTGCCATTGACTTGGGGACCGCTAACACCTTGGTGTTTTTGTCGGGTCACGGAATTGTGATCCGAGAGCCTAGTGTGGTGGCCGTTAAAAAAAATCATAATGGTGAACTCAAGGTACTGGCTGTTGGTAACGAAGCCAAGTTGATGTTGGGGCGGACTCCCGGTTCGATTCAGGCAATCAGGCCAATGAAAGACGGGGTTATCGCCAACTTCGACGTCACTGCCGAGATGATTCGCCACTTTATTAAAAAGGTGCAGCGCTCCTCTAGTCTGATTAAATTTCGCCCGCGCGTGATTGTAGGGGTCCCATCGGGGATCACCCAAGTGGAAAAACGGGCGGTTAAAGAATCGGCTGAATCGGCGGGAGCGCGTGAGGTGTACTTGGTTGAAGAACCTATGGCCGCCGCTATTGGGGCTGGATTGCCCATTACCGAAGCTAACGGCAACATGATTATTGATATCGGTGGGGGAACCACTGAAGTGGCCGTGATCAGTCTTGCTGGGGTGGTTTATTCGAACTCGACTCGGGTCGGGGGAGACATTATGGACGAAACCATCATCCAGTACATCAAAAAGCGCTACAACCTGCTTATTGGGGAACGAACCGCTGAACAGATCAAGATCACCATTGGGTCTGCCTATCCGGTCGATGAAAATAAAACCATGGACGTTAAAGGTCGAGACCTTTTAACGGGCATCCCCAAAACCTTGATCCTTTCTAATGAAGAGATTCGCGAATCCTTGGCCGATGTTTGTGACCAAATCGTTTTGGCCACCAAAAACGCCTTGGAAGACACCCCGCCTGAACTAGCCGCTGATATTGTTGACAAAGGGATTGTCCTTGCCGGCGGGGGTTCTTTGTTAAAAGGCCTGGACATTTTATTACGCGAGCGCACCGGACTGCCGATCATCTACGCAGAAGACCCCTTGTCCTGCGTAGCTTTAGGGGTCGGAGCCATGCTTGACAACATTAGCCTCCTCAAGAGTGTGGCCGTCGAATAAGGGGCTCGATGCTGGCTTTTTTAAAGCGGTACCGCTTTCGGATCTCCATCGGGGTGGTGCTGCTCTATTTCTTTTTAACCCTAGTCGGTCAGATCGAGGCTAAACGGGCTGAAAACTGGTTTTCTGGCCTAATCCAAACCCTTACCCATCCCTTTTTGTTGGTCTCTGAGACCACTACCCGAGGTGTATCCGGTCTTTGGAATGGTTATATTGCGCTGATCCATGTGCAAGAGCAAAACCAGCAACTGTTAGAAGAAATTAAAATCCTCAAAGAGGAAGTGGCGCGGGGCCAAGAGATTAGGACCGCTTTTAATCGCCAACGCCGCCTCTTAGAATTTGAACAGATCAACCAAGATAAAAAGGTGTTTGCCGAGGTTGTCGGCGAGGTTAAACGCGGGTTTTCCAAACTTTTGGTTTTAAACAAGGGCTCTAAAGACGGGATTAAACGCAATTTTGCGGTGGTCACCCCTGAAGGGGTGGTGGGCAAGATCCAGTCGGTGACTCCTTACGGCTCGGTGGTGCAGCTAATCACGGATCCGAACAGCCAGTTCCCCGTTTTAGTTCAGCGCAACCGGGCTAAGGCTATGATCCAAGGGAACCTAGAGGGCAGCCTCAACATAGTCCACTTCCCTAGGCGCACCGATTTAGAAAAAGGTGATTTGGTAATCACCTCTGGGTTGGCCGGGATTATGCCAAAAGGTTTGGCCGTAGGGCGCGTATCGTCGATTGAAAAAAAGGAATTTGGCCTGTTTCAAAACGCTAACCTGACCCCTGCTGTTGATTTAAATCGACTCGAAGAGGTTATTGTAATCCTCTACGTCCGTTCGAATATCCACCAGCCCCTGTTTTCCGAATGATGCTTCGCTTTGTTTACCCCCCCCTTTTATTATTGTTTGTTTCTCTTTGGGCCGAAGCCTTTTTACTTGGGCATTTAAGCTGGTTCAGCCCTAATTTGTTTTGCTTGTGTGCCTTGATCTTTATTCTGCATTGGCGTGGACCAGAGGTGCATTTTTTGGCCGCCTTTTTTGGCATCCTGGCAGACAGCTTTTCTTCGATCCCTTTTGGCACCTATGGGCTGGTGTTTTTTTTATTGTCCTTCCCGGCGCGGTGGTATGCGGTTAAAATATTTCAAGAAGTAGTGGTAACCTTGCCTGTATTGGCGGGGACATTTGCGATGGCTTGCCATGGACTGGTCTATCTTTTACTCTTTTTATTGTTTGGCGAGGATCGAGCCTCTTTGGTTTGGGTAAGAAACCTGATCTGGGCGGATATTTTGCCCACGGCGGCCTTGATTTGGCCCTACTACCTGGCCCTACTTTTTATGGAAGAACGGCTCAATATCAACCTGTCCCAAAGGAAGTTTTGAAAGAAGATCCGTTATCGCTTGATGAGCTTCAGCTTTTTAAGCGGCGAGACATTCTGATCAAGGCAGGGCTGGCGGTGCCTTTTGGGGGCATTTTGTGGCGGCTTTGGGATTTGCAGGTCAAACAAGGGGATAAATATAAGGAGTTGGCCAAGGGTAACCGGATTCGCCTCAAATCCTCTGCTGCGCCTCGCGGGGTGATTTACGACAACGAAGGGGTTATCTTAGCGACCAACATCCCGAGTTTTAACCTGATGTTGATCCCTGAGGACGCCAACGATATTAAGGCAGTCTTACAAAAACTCTCGGGCACGCTAAACATCCCAATCGACCTAATGGAGCGGGCCTTAAAATCCAAAAACAAAGCCGCCAAATACCAGCCAATCTTGATTTATAAGGATCTGACTTGGTATCAAATGGCTTTGGTTTCAGCCTATAACGAGGAGTTTGTAGGGATCGAAATCGAGGCCAGCCCTAGGCGCTATTTCCCACTCTTGCAAACCGCTGCCCATGTTATTGGGTATATGAACCAGATCAACAAAAAGCAGCTTAAAGAACTACCCGATACCAAGTTAATGTCTGCTAGGGTTATCGGGCAAGATGGGGTGGAGCGCATTTACAACGATCAGTTGGTGGGGCTCGATGGTGGCGAACAGGTCGAGGTAGATTCGTCGGGCCGAGTGATTCAGCGGATGGAATCAATCGACCCCAAACCGGGCAACGACCTTTCCTTAAATATCGATTCTCGCTTGCAACAGAAAATCGAACAGATCATGGGAGAAAACCTAGGTTCGGCGATTGTCATGAACCCAGATAATGGGGCCGTCAAAGCTATGCTTAGTCTGCCTGCTTATGACCCCAACCTATTTTCCCAAGGGCTTTCTGAAGAACAGTGGAGCCAACTGATCAACGATGAAGACCATGTGCTGCACAACAAATGTATCCAAGGGCTCTACTCACCTGGCTCGACCTTTAAAATGGCAGTGGCCGCAGCTGGACTAGAAGCCGGAGTGATCGATCAACACACCGAACATGTTTGCGAAGGCGAATATAAATTAGGGCGACTCAAGGTCCATTGCTGGAACCGTTCGGGCCATGGCCGACTCAATGTCACCGGAGCGATTGAAAATAGTTGTAACATCTTTTTTTACAAGGTCGGCATCGAATTAGGGGTGGACCGGATCAATGAATATGTAAGCCGTTTTGGGCTAGGCAAGCCAACAGGCATTGATCTACCCCATGAAAAGGTGGGCACCATTCCCTCTAGGGCCTGGAAACAAGCGCGTTTCAAAGAGCAGTGGTTTGGCGGGGAAACGCTGCCGGTTTCCATTGGCCAGGGATACGTCACCACCACCCCAATGCAGCTATTAACTTATATCAATGTCATCGCCAACGGTGGCTATCTGGTGCAACCTCATCTCTCCAAAGATATTGCGCCCAACCGCAATCGGGTTAATATCTCGGAAAACACGATCAAAATCCTGCGTCACGCGATGTTTAAAAACGTACATGGGCGCTCTGGCACTGGCCAAGCTTCAAGGAGTCTTTTGTATCAATCTGGTGGTAAAACCGGTACCACACAAGTAGTAAGCCACAAAACCACCGCTCGCCTTCATGCCGAAGGGGGCGCATTAGACAAACGCTTTTTTCACCATGCCTGGTTTGTGGGCTTTGCTCCCTTCGATAATCCTAAAATATCGGCGGTACTCTTGATTGAAAACGGAAAGGCTGGTAGAAATGCAGCGGTATTAATGAAACAAATTTTCGAATATTACTTCACCGAGATTGATCCCTTGCCTACAAACCCTGATCCGAGCGGTCCTTTGCTCAAACCGGTGTGATTTTTAACCAGTTGGTCCCCATACTGCTTGCTTCGGGCTCGCCCAGACGCCAGGAATATCTGGCCCGTTTTGGTCTGGAGTTTGAAGTAGATACCGCTGATATCGATGAATCAGTCCGCTCGGGCGAATCGCCGATGGATTACGTTAGGAGGATGGTTTTAGAAAAAGCTGAGCCCTTTTTGGAATATTCCGACCGGATCGCCTTGATTACCGCAGACACCTTGGTGCTTTTAAATGGCGAGATTATTGGCAAGCCCAAAAGCCAAGCTGAGGTGTTGCCGATGTTAGAATTGTTAAATGGCCGTACCCACGAAGTGATTACCGGTTATGGGGTGTTTTTAGGGGATCAGGAGGTGTTGCGCGAGGTGACCTCAAAGGTGCATTTTCGCGATAATCCTTTGGGGATGTTAGAGTCCTACGCACTAGACCCAGAGCCTTTAGATAAAGCCGGGAGTTATTCGATCCAAGGGTTGGGAACCTTTTTGGTAGAAGGGATCGAAGGCTCGTTTAACAACGTCGTGGGCTTACCGATCGAAGAATTGCTGGAAGACCTACTCCGGCTCAATGTTATCCGAAGCAAACACTAATGTTTAAAAAAGGCCTGATCGGTTTTATCCTTCTTTGTTGCCCCCTTACCCTTTGGGCGCAACAAATCGCATTTTTGCCTCCTGGGGTCTTAAGGGTGGATGCTGGGCAGGAAACCAAGCAATCCAGTAGGGCCTATAAAAACAAAAATAACACCATCGCCCTTAAAAACAAGGAAGCCCGACGCCAAAATATTATCGACAGCCATGTTTCGGGTGACCTTTACTACCAAGAGGTCAACCGACGGGTTACGCTAGAGGTGGGAGTCTTCGAAGACTGGAGTTTAGGCTTGGCAAAAACCAACCGCACCCTAGAGCGCCAATCCACCCTAAAATTAGAAGACCCAAACGATTTAGACGCAGCCAACTTCGTGGCAAACAATTCTAGTCACCAAGTTCAAGGCGCTGGAGACACCGAGTTTTGGACTTGGTGGCGTGGTTATTATGATGATACTCACCTTTGGCTTTATGGGCTTAACCTAAACCTTAACGATGGGGAAACTGGGTATAATCAGGCCCACCCACTAAACTTGGGTGACGGGTTGAATCAGGTCGAGTTTAAGTTGCTTTGGGAGGCCTACCTTTCTGGTTCCAGGATGATGTTTAGGAGCCAAGCAAATTTGAGTGTTCCCTTAAATGCCAAGGTTAAAAACTCAAAAGGTAACGAGGTTGTTCTGTATAAAGGGATTGGGCGACATTTAGACAGTGCCTTTATCAACCAATTTGGATACGCCCATTATGGGCTTATGTTAGAAGGGACCCAGCAGCCAGTGACCTTCTTGGATAAGGTCGGGCAAAATGACTCTTTTAGTCTGGTTAACCTCCAGTTTATCTTGGGCGCGAGTGATCTAAAACTCCTTGAAGAAGGCCCCTTGGCCTTGCCAATTCTTTTTGAGCTGCGCAGCACCCATTGCCTCTATGGCAATAATGCCAATCTACAAGATGGCTTAAGCCTAAGATTTGAGGCCTATTTTTAAACCCGCCAGCATCGTCTTGGGAGTTTGACTAAAATAAACTCCTAAGCATCTGAATATATAAGCGATAAAAATAAATTGAACCCGAAGCCCCTATGGGTGTATATTGGTCGGCTGAACCCAAGGAGAATTTAAAATGAAACGGGAAAACTTGCAAATTCGCAATCTAGCGATCATCGCCCACGTTGACCACGGCAAAACCACCCTGGTTGATCAAATCTTTAAACAATGTGGGCTGTTCCGCGAAGGCCAGGAAACTGAAAATCGGATGATGGATTCGATGGACCTGGAGCGAGAGCGAGGGATTACCATTGCCGCTAAAAACTGCGCTGTTCAATACATGGGTGTCAAGATTAACATCATCGACACCCCCGGCCACGCCGATTTTGGTGGCGAGGTGGAGCGAAGCCTGTCTATGGCAGACGGGGCGATTCTTTTGGTGGACGCCAGTGAAGGCCCCCTGCCCCAAACCCGCTTTGTACTGGAAAAGGCCTTTGGCCAAGGGCTCAAGGTAATTGTGGTGATCAACAAAATCGACCGGGCCGACAGCCGAATCGACGAGATCAAAAACGAGATCTACGACCTTTTTATCGACCTTGGGGCCGACGACAAGCAACTCGAATTCCCCTTGCTTTATGCGATTGGCCGAGAAGGCATCGCAAAGCTAACTTTAGAAGATGAGGGTGTTGATCTAAAGCCTTTGTTAAACACCATCATTTCGGTGATCCCCCCGCACCAGTCCACCGATGGGGAACCCTTCCAGATGTTGGTTTCGGATTTGGGTTATTCAGACTATCTGGGCCGTTTAGCCATTGGCAAGATCCACGAAGGCAAGATCACGGCTCAAGACAGACTGGTTTGTATCGCAGAAGATGGGTCCACCCGCCCGCTAAAGGCTAGCAAGCTTCAAGTGTATGCAGGTATGGCGTTTATCGAAGTCGAAGAAGCCCACGCTGGGGAAATCATTGTTTTGTCGGGAATCGAAAAGGTTAAGATTGGTGACACCATTGCTGATGCAGGTAAGCCTAAGGCACTTAAAAGGGTTAATGTTGATGAACCGACGGTGGCAATGCGGTTCGGTATCAACAGCGGACCTCTAGCGGGCAAGGAAGGCAAGTTGGTGCAGTCGTCTAAGATCAAGGAACGCTTAGAAAAGGAATGTTTGTCCAACGTGGCCCTCAAGGTTGAGCAGGGCGATGATCGAGACAGCTATTTGGTCAAAGGCCGGGGCGAATTTCAAATGGCCATTTTGATCGAACAAATGCGCCGTGAAGGATTCGAACTCTGCGTAGGTCGCCCAGAGGTGATCTTTAAAAAGATTGATGGTCAATTGTTAGAGCCCATTGAACATCTATTTGTAGATGCGGAAGAGGCCTATGTCGGGGTGGTTACCGAGAAGCTTTCGATGAAAAAAGGCAAGATGTTAAACCTCACCAACCACGGCAACGGGCGGGTGCGGGTTGAATTTTCGGTGCCTAGTCGTTCTTTGATTGGTTACCGTGACGAATTTTTGACCGATACTAAGGGCACCGGTTTAATGAACAGCTACCTTTCAGGTTATGAGCCTTACCGAGGCGAATTTCCTGTGCGCCACACGGGAAGCCTTATTTCGGACCGAGCCGGTGTGGGCGTGGCCTACGGTTTATTTAACTTGGAACCCAGGGGCCAACTCTTTATCCTGCCGGGGGAACCGGTTTATGAAGGCATGGTCTGCGGCGAACACAACCGCGACGGGGATTTAATGATCAACCCCTGCAAGGAAAAGAAGCTGACCAACATGCGGGCTTCGGGCAAGGATGATGCGGTGCAACTCTCGCCAATCAAACCGATGACCTTGGAAGCGGCCATTAACTTTCTTAATGAAGACGAAATGGTGGAAGCGACCCCGAAGTCGATCCGCATTCGCAAGGCCATCCTCAACACGGGCGAACGACAAATTGCCCAGAAACGGAAGAAGGTTTAGGTTACCTAGTTAAAAGTACCCGCCCCCTGCAAAGGGGGCGGTCTTCTGTTCTTCTAGCCATACGCCCCCCTTTTTGATTTACCTTGGGCCCCTCCGAGCCTGTCCTCCTTTCAGCGGGTTTATCCCCCTTTTGGTTGGGCGCAGTCGCAAGGTTTTTGTCCGCACAAAAACCGACGAATAAAGGGCCTACCGAGGCAATTTGGAAGCTTTATAAGATTAGAGCTTTTAATTATTCAGGAGATTTTTTGCCCTAATTCAAAAGGGTTCTGGTATTGGAGCAGGAAAAAGGTAATCGAGTTTTAGCTGAAAATCTCCACCCGACTGGCATCAACTATCTCAACCGCCTTAGGTCCTTCATCCCCATGGATAGTCCGTTTACAGCCGGTTTGTTTTTCTGCAAGGCGTTCTTTGGTTACCAAACGGCTTTTGAACCCATTGGATTCGAGGGAAGCCAAGGGGAGCCGGGCAGGCGCTTTTCAGCAGACCGGATTCGTTAAGCGCCCTTCTGCGAACTGGTAACCGGAGTTTGCCTAAACACAAGCACCGGCTGACCTTAAAAATGGTTTGCAAACCTTGGCCCGCCAGGACCCTGTTTAAGGCAACTTAGCCACTCGGACCTGCTGGAACCCACCGGAAAGTTCGATCCAGGTTAAATAGATAGAGGTGCCGTCTGTTGTGGCGTTGACCTGAATGGTTGGGTTGGTTGAATTGTAGTTGAGTCCTCCTTGGTCAATCCAGGTTCCCCCACTGCCGATAGAGATAAACCGGACCTGAGCGATGTTGGAGGAGTTGTCTTCAGTCCAGCTTACAAACAACTCATTCCCGCGACTTAGCAAAAGAGGTAATTGGGCGAAGTGGTTGGTGTTTGCATTAAGACCACTGCTGCCCGTGAGGTTGGAAAAGGTAAGGGTTTGGCTATTGTATTCGCCGAGTTGAACGAGGTCTGTAGTGACACCGGTCTCTCGCCAAACCAAAGTTATCTTTCCTGAGCCGATGATTGCCGGGGTGTAGGCGTTTTGAGCGACATCTAGGTTGACACCATTAGCGGCCCCAGAATCACGGAAGGTGACCCCGCTAGTCCCGTTCCATTCGGCCAAACGGATTTGCCACTTGGCCGAGCTATTACGCTCGCTCCAAGCTAAATATAATACCCCGTCCTTGCTGGCGGCGACCGGTGTTTGGGCGCTAAGGGAGGTGTTATTATTGAGTCCAACGGTCGAGGCCCCGTCTTTAAAAGTCCAAGTATTGGCCCCGTCCCACTGGGCTAAGCGAATCTGATAGGCCACATTGCTAGTGTTATATTCGCTCCAGACCACATAAAGGTTGGAGTTATGGACCACCAAAAAAGGGGTGCTGGCGTTTTCTCCGGTGTTGAAGTTGATCCCGTTTGCGCCTCCGCCATCAATTCGAGCCCAGGTGGCTCCGTCCCACTTAGAGACCCTTAATTGATAAATAGACCCATTAGATTCACTCCAAGCGACAATTACATTGTTGTTATACAGGATCATGCTTGGCTCAATGGCCGATTGGGCGGTGTTGTAGTTAATCCCAAGGGAGACCGAGTCGGCCCAGTACCAAGAAGTGCTTGAATTAGAGACCTTAACCCGAAGGTGGGTAGGCGCAGGGCCTTCAGACCAGGCGACCACAGGGACCCCATTTCGAATAACTACCTGTGGCTCGGTGGCATCTTGAACAGAAGAATAGTTTAGGCCGTTGGCGCTGCCCCCATCATAAAAGCTCCAACCTGAAACCCCAAACCCGGCAGAGGTATATTGAGCGCCCATGGCGACCCCAGAAGCCTTAACCCCGGTGGTTACCCGCACCTTAATGGTGGAGTAGTAAGGCAGATAAGATTTCAAATTTAGGGTCCAGGTTTTATAGTTTGATGAAGTAGGCGGACCGTTGTGGGGAAGGCATTTACTAAAATTATCTGCACTAACTTGAACACTGCCCGAACAAACACCTCCATCGGCAACACTGTTGTAGGTCAAGGAAGAGGAATCCAGCGCTTGGTCGAAGGTGAGTTGAATGGCGGCGTAAGGGCTCACGCCAGTGGTGTTATTTGCAGGGGAAATGCCCACCACGCTAGGTTTAGATGTAGCATCCTTAGCGCCAGATTCAGTGATAAATCCGCGAGGGGTTACCCACTCAGAGGGGAGCGAATAGTTGTCTTTGGATTTGGCGTGCAGACTAACCTTTATTTTATAAGTCAGCCCTTTTTCTAAAACCTCTATTGGAACGAGGGTAAAACGCTTGGCATTTTCGGTGACCGCAACACTAGAAGAAAAAGGGACACAAGTGTTAAAATCGTTGCTCGAAAGCTGCACCGCACCGCCACAGGCGTTACCAGAGCTTTTCCCGGTGACCGAATGTTGTTGCATTGAGTCTGAAAAGGTCACAGAAATCGAAGTAGTAACCGGAACCGATGCCGCCCCGTCTTCGGGGTAGGTCTCCTTAACCGAGGTTTGGGAGGCGACCATCATCGGACTTTGATCCTCATCGCCGGCGCAGCCTAAGAGCCCGAGGGATAAGCTAAGCGCGGACATGAGGATCAAAATTTTAATGCGCCTGTTCATACCACCTCTCGTTACCACCCTGGCCCATTTTACAAGACTTACCTTTAAATCGCAACAGTTTAAAAATAACGGGGGCCTTTTGCTAAAGGCACTTACCTCTAGGCAAAGCACCTCTCCCCCCTTTTTTTGCCTATTAAAAGAAAAAAATCTTAAATCAAATTAGGTCGATTTCTTGACCCGGTCCAACCAAAGGTGGCTCTGGTGCCCGGATATGGCGGCGAGGAGGTAAATCCAGTAATGGGAGAAAAACGCCAAAACCTTTGTGCTGTCGAAGTCACTCCAAAAAGCGGATCTTGAGCGGTGGTACTCGATTGCTAGGGCCACCAAAAGGGCAATAAATAAAGGGGCCCAAAACCGGTGTGTCCAGCCGCGATGTTGATGTAAAAGGGGGAGGAGACTAATCAGGGTAATCAGTGCAAAGGCTAGGAGATGGCCGCTTACAAAAAGGTATAACAAACCTAAAAATAAGGCGCGGTAAAACCAGCGTTGGGGGTGTGTGGCTTGGTCGAGGTCAGGAAACAGGGCTGCTGCTAGCGCGACCAGAAAAACCCCGGCCAATTTAATCCCCTCTGGACCGCCCCAAGCTTGGGAAGGGTCAATCTGGCTTGGGTTCAGTCGCCCCAGTGCCCCTAATGCCCCGGCGGACAAGGCCCCAGCGACAATCCCTCCGGCAAGGTGCCCGCCGAGGTTCACGGTTCGGGGAGGTGAATCTTCGGGTCTTCTTGGGCGGCGCGATATAACAAAAGTGTTTTGCCAATCTTTTGCGCCACGTGGGCTTTGAGGGCCTTTTCGATTGCTTCGCCAGCTTCGCTTAAGCTAAATTCAGCGTTCTGCAAGAGTTTGACCTTGAGTAACTCGTGTTGTTCCAAAGCCTGATCTAGCTTAGCCAAAAAAGCCTCTGAAAGTCCGCCCTTGCCTAATTGCATCAAGGGTTTTAGGTGGTGCCCAAGGGCACGTAAGTGGCGGGCCTGTTTGCCGGTCAGTTTTTCCATCAATCTCCTAAGGTTGAGCCCCCAAGAACAACAGAATTGGCCTATCCCGTCAATCTGGACCAGAAGGCTATGGACAAAAAGAGGCGTAGAAGGTAGGAAGTTAGACTTGTGAAAAGCGGTAACCCCGCTGATGGCGCCATAGTTCAACGGATAGAATGTGGGTTTCCGGAGCCCAAGATCCTAGTTCGATTCTAGGTGGCGCTACCAGCTTTTGGGGATCAAGTCTCCCTCGGTTTATTGCTAGGTGCCCGTGCCAACTGGGCCAGGGCCCGCAGAGAACTAGTCAAAATCCAGACGTCCTTTGCTTAAAACCCTGCGTCGCCGTCGGCTGGATTAGTGCTTGGCCAAAACAAACCCTAAAGCTTTGCGGTCTCTTTTTTGGATTTTTCGCCGCCGCTACAGCTAGTACCCGCTGGGCAGGTGCCCGTCTTTTCATAACCTTCCTTCCCTGCCTTCCCCATCTCACAAGCCCAAAGACCTCCCGCCGACAAGAGCAACACACCCACTAAGATCATCTTTTTCATGTTCACCTAATTTCAAGGGTTTGACGTCACTCTAAGACATTTACGCTAAGGGGTCAAAGACTTTTAATTTTAATAAACAGCCCCAACCCTAAAGGCCCGATACCTACTGAAAGCACTGGAAAAATACTAAAACATCTGTTATCCGAAGGTAAAGGTGCCCACGGGTACCCAATGAAATCGGTAAAAGTTAAAATAAACTTGGGTTATATTCTTGCCCGCCTTAACTGCCTGGAGGAAAATGGCACTTGCAGAAAAAATCAGGGACTTATCCGTTAAAATTGGAAAACTCGCTTCCGTAACTACGACCGAAGAAGCTGCAAAAAACGCCTTTGTCTTGCCCTTTACCTGACAGGCATACACCTATATACCAACTTTATTCAAGGAATCAGGGTGTATAGGTGCCTATTTTTT
>Ga0156797_118_pt1 | contig 36221 bp, 33 predicted proteins | sample RifOxyD2_FD_112098 | JGI IMG/M metagenome (GOLD analysis project Ga0156797, IMG submission 112098) | Candidatus Lambdaproteobacteria bacterium RIFOXYD2_FULL_50_16 | reverse complement strand
TAGTTTGGCGACGATATCTTTGGAAAGGCGTTGGAGTTCAGACTCCATTTCGGCAGTATTTTTGCCTTGTTGGTGAAATTGGATCAGGTCGTAAAAGACCCGGTGAATCCGTTGGTGGGGTTTGTCGATCTCTTCGAAGAGTTTTTTGGCTTCAGACTTATGTTCGATATTAGGATGGGAGTTGTCGAAATACCAGTGACCCAAGCGGCAAAGATGGTGGTCGGCGAGGCTTTGATCGACCGTTAGTTGAATCTGGCCGCCTAACATCCGTTCGATCCGGTAAACCCAGCGTTTGTGGTCCGCAATAGCCGTATCGAGTAAATCCTTTTCAGCGATGTTAAGAGCGAACAGTGCTTTGGTCATCGCCCCGGTTTCGGTGATGGTTTTGGCCATTGCGGGCTCTAGGTTCTCCTCTAAACGCTCGGCCTCTTCCCTGAGATCGTCGGAAAGTGCCTCCACTGTGCGGGCGGTTTCAGAGATAGCCATGGACTGTTCTTCCATGGAAGTGTCTAAACGGGCCGCCTTGGATTCCACCTGCCCTGCTTGGGTATAAATATTACCAAAGGTTGTTTGGATTTGATCAGACTGGGCCAGATTGTCTTTGGCCATTTGGGCGATTAAGGCAAATTGCTTTAAGGTTTGCTCCACCTTGGCCTGCATCACCTCGACCGATTCTCGAATGGTTTTGCTGGCGTCTGCTGCGCGACCGGCTAGGTTTCTCACCTCTGTAGCCACCACCGCAAACCCCTTTCCCTGCTCGGCGGCTTTGGCGGCCTCGATGGCTGCGTTAAGGGACAAAAGGTTCGTTTGGGTCGCAACCTCATCAATGATGACCACCGCTTTCCCAATTTTAGCTGAATCTTGTTTTAATTCCTCAATAATCTGGGTGGACTGCGCGGTTGTTTGGGCTAATTGGCGGTTGCCAACTAACATCTTTTCCACAACCTCTTTGCCCACTCCAGCCGCCTTACCCATGGCCTCCGCCGCCAGCTTGGTTTCTTTGACCAATTCTAAAACGTCCCTGGTGTTCCGATCTAATTCTTCAGTAGTCGCCGATAGCTCGGTGGTTTGGGCTGCTGTATTGGCTACCCGGTCCTTGAGCATACTGATGTCATCACCAGAATTGGTCGCTAGTGAAAAAACTGAGGAAACATGGGTGGTCAGAAGGGAAAATGCGGATTTAGACTCTTCTCTGGAGTTGGAACCCGCGGTAGCAGAGGCACTTTTTTTAAAACCGAACATGGCAACCTAGTTTCTAGGGGAGTTGGATACATAGGGGATTTGTCTTTTTCTTCCTACTAGTAAACCCATCCAAATTCAACTAATTTTTAGAATACCAAGCCCCAAGGTGCGCACGAACCTGAGCCTCTAGTTTTTTGGGTTCTGGGCCGATAAACACAAAGGCCCGATTTGCGGAAGTCAAATACTGGCGGCAAAGTTCGTTAACCTGGGCTAAATCAACACAATGCAGGGCCGCGCTAATTTCGTCCACCGTTAAATAACAGGGGAATAGGTCGGGGGCGACCAACTCATGAAGCCGCCCTTCGGCGCTGTCCAAATAACAGTCCAACGCGGTCTGAAAACGCAGTTTACAAAGGTCTAATTCCGCCTGGGTAAAGCCATGGGCTAATATTTCTTTAAACAAATCAGCCAGGGTGGCGGTTAACTCGGTCAAACTAGTAGGCCCCACTTGCGACATTAAACAAAGGTAGGCCCCGCCAGGGTAAAACCCGGCTTGGGCGCGAATATCATACACCAGTCCCTTTTCTTCTCGGACAATTCTTTGCAATCGGCTAGAGGCTCCGTCGTCGAGTAATCGACTGATTAATTGGGTGATCAGACGAATTTGCGGGTCAAGTTTTTCTAGCAAAAAGGTCCAGTGTAGGCTATATTGACTGTCCCCATCGGTCACCCAGCAGATCTGGTCGCCAAGCTTGGCTTTGGGAAGGGGCAGGCTATTTCTTTTTCCCCTACTCAGCCCGGTCATCTCTTCAGCAAACAGCCGCTGGGCCTCGATTGGCTCAAAATCTCCACTAATTCCCAAAATCAAATTAGCGGAGGTGTAGTGGGTTTGATACCAATATTTAAGTTCTTCTAAACCCAAGCTTTTAAGAGACTGATTAGTGCCAGAGATCGGCAGACCCATGGTGGAGTCTGGCCAAAGGAGTTGTGCGCTGACCTGATCCCCGTCGATCAAATGACCTTGCTCGTTAAAATCAGCCTTGATTTCTTCAAGGATAATTTTTTTCTCGGTGTCGATCTGCTCAAAGAGCGGGTAACGCAGAAATTGCGAAAACCGGCGAATGGCTTCTTCTAAATAAGATTGGTGGCACTCAAGCCAATATTCGGTCTGGTCGATCCCCGTGGCCGCGTTGATCTCCCCACCCAACTCTTCCATGGCCAAACTAAGGGCTAGCGAATCGCCCAACTTTTGATTGCCCCGAAAAAGCATGTGTTCTAAAAAGTGACTAATGCCGCTGACCTCGGGGGTTTCAAAGAGACTACCCACCCGAACCCAAGCATGAAGCGTAAGGGTTTTTATCCCCTCTTGGCGAAGGGCGTAGAGCTTAAGGCCCCCGGGCAGATCAAGGATCTGGCGATCAAGGTTAGAGTTCAAAGGCCTCAAGTCCGTTGGCAAATCGGGCAGCGTTGACCACGTTGTACATCAACATGGCAATGGTAGAGATTCCCACCCCGCCGGGCACGGGCGTGGCGGCACTCGCGACCGACGCGATCCCTTCATAGTCCACGTCACCCACGACCCGACTGCCTTTGGGATGGTTCGGGTCGGCGATGCGGTTGATCCCCACGTCAATCACCACCGCGCCGGGCTTAATAAAGTCTTTGGTGACTAACATTGGCTTGCCAATAGCAGCGATTAAAATATCTGCTTGCCTACACTCTTCGGCAAGATTTTGGGTGCGTGAATGGCAGAGGGTGACGGTCGCATCCCAAGGCTTTTGGGAAAGCAGGATTGACATGGGCCGCCCGAAAATATTGGAGCGTCCTAAAATCACAATCTTCTTACCGCTGGTAGGGATCTGATGGTGCTTTAAAAACTGCAATACCCCAAAAGGGGTGCAAGGGACAAAACGGGCCAGACCGGCGGTCAGCAAACCCAAGTTATAGGGATGGAAGCAGTCCACGTCTTTATCTGGGCTAATCGCCTGTAAGACCTCGTCTTCGTCTAAGGGCGCGGGCAGCGGGACTTGGACCAGGATGCCGTTGATTTGGGGGTCTTCGTTGTATTGTTGGACCAGCTCCAAGAGTTCGGCTTGGGTAGTCTCGGCGGGTAGGCGGGTTACTAAAGAACCGATCCCCAATTCGCCACAGGTGCGCTCCTTGGAAGCCACATAAATCTGACTGGCCGGGTCCTCGCCAACTAGGATCACCGCTAAGGTCACCGAAATTCCAGATTCGCTTAAGCGGGCCACCTCTTCGGCCAACTTGGCTTGGACTTGGGGGAAGATATCTTTGCCAGCCAACCTTTGCATTAGGCCCCCTTGAGTTTTAAGAGATGGGCCTCTAGGGTTTCGATGTCTTGAGCAAAGCGCCGGATGCCATCGGCCAATTTCTCGACCGCCATCGGGTCCTCATTAAACATCCAGCGGAAGGCCTTTTGGTCCAAGTCTAACTTATCTTCAACCCCGGTAAAGTCCATGTTTGGACTTAACTTCATAGGAAGGGGTTCGGTGCAGTTTTCTAACTCTTCTAAAAGCGAAGGGGCGATAGTCAAGCGGTCGCAGCCAGCCAGTTCGGTAATCTCGCCTAGATTTCGGAAACTGGCCCCCATAACCACCGTTTTGTACCCATGTTTTTTGTAATATTTATAGATTTGTACCACCGAGCAAACGCCCGGGTCTTTCTCTAAGGCGTAGTCGCCAGGTTTGTTGGCGTTGTACCAATCCAAGATTCGTCCCACAAACGGCGATATCAGGTAAACCCCTGCTTGAGCTGCGGCCACCGCTTGGGCGAAGCCAAAAAGCAAGGTTAGGTTGCAGTTGATCCCTTCTTTTTCCAATTCCTCGGCGGCTTTGATCCCTTCCCAAGTACTGGCGATTTTGATCAGCACCCGATCTTTGCCTACCCCTTTCTTTTCATAAAGATGGATCAAGCGACGGGCGCGGGCGATGGTGCCTTTGGCGTCGAAACTTAAGCGGGCGTCCACCTCGGTGGAAATACGCCCAGGAACCACCTTTAAGATCTCTGCACCAATGGAGGCTGCCAAATGATCGACGGAAGCAGCCACCTTAGCCGCTGGATCGTTGCCTAAGGCCTCACCGTATTCAATCGCTTGATCAATAAAATGATTATATTTTCCAGACTGAACCGCCTTTAAAATCAAGGTAGGGTTGGTTGTGGCGTCTTCAGGGCTGAAACGCTTGATCGAATCCAGGTCGCCGGTATCGGCGACGACTACGGTCATACCTCTTAGTTGGCTTAGCTGTCCAGACATGGGATCGGTGCTTGAAAGGTGTTTGGTCTTGTGTCACAGTTTAATCGTCCTAGGTTATTCTTGAAACCCCCTTTTGGCAACCCCGCGATGGGATATTTCATCAGTGAAGAAACCCTTTTTTTGGGTCAGACCTTTACCCTATCTGGCGAAGAAGCCCAGCACCTTTTAGGGGCAAGGCGGATTCGTCTAGGGGAGAAGATCGAAATCCAAGACCCAAAGGAACAGCGTTTTTTGTGTGAGATTTTAGAACTGGGGCGCAAGTCTCTGGAACTAAAAACCCTCATCCAACTCACCCCGCCCGCCGAGCCCGCCTTTAGCATCCACCTTTGGCAGGCGATGGTTAAAGAAAAGGCGGCTGATTATATTTTGCAAAAAGCGACCGAGTTGGGGGCCTATGAGTTAGTTTTTTTCCAGAGCCAATACGCCGCCCGCTTGCCTGAACCTAGAGAAGAGGCCCACAAAGTGGAACGGTGGCAAAAAATCGCTTTAGAGGCCTGCAAACAATCTGGGCGAGTCCGCCCCCCGTTCATCCGCTTAGAGCGCCAAGCCCCTTGGGAGACACTAGGTCAAGGACCCAGCTTGATGTTACATCCAGGCGGGAATTTCGATTTAACCCAGCCCGCTTGGGGTAAGGAGGCAAACTCGCTAAACCTGCTGATTGGCCCTGAGGGTGGCTTTAGTGAGGAGGAGGCCCAAACTTACGGCGGCCCCCGCCTGCACCTAGGCCCCCGCATCCTCCGCGCCGACACCGCCGCCTTGGCCGCCCTCACCCTCCTGGGCCACCACTTTGGGGATTTAGGTTAGCTTTTTTTCAAAACAGCAGCTCGGCCATGAGGTTGCCGCCGTCCCAAGGGCGGGGGTAGGGGTGGTCCAGGTCCCAACTGGTGTTAAAGTAAAGACGCCAGCGGTTGGACTGATGGAGGACTAGGCCAATGTTGGCTTTCGTTTGTTGGGATTGTTCTTCAGAATTTTTAAAGACTTCCGCAAATTGCTTTTGGGTCCAAGCGGGACCGCTGATCAGCCCCAAGATCCAAGTGCTGCCCGGTGTTTGCGCCCATTCGAGGTGGGTATAGACCAGATCGGTTTCGAGATGATGAAGGTATTGCTCGGCTAGGTCTTCTGCCTCGATGTGGTTACGAAAGGTGGCGCGTTGGGCCCCCAAGGTTAGGTTCAAGGGGCCCCAGGTTTGGCGCAGATAGATATCGGCCCAACCTAACTCAATTTTTTGGGATTGCGCAGGGTTTCCAGACTGCTGTTCCCTACGCCGCTGTTCCTCTAGCCGCCCCCAAAATCCCCAAACCAACTCCCTGCCCCCCTCTGCCCGACCTTGCGCCTTAAAGCCTTGGTGAAAATAGGTTCTACCGCTGTCTAGTTGGCGCAATTGTGAGGGCCGCATTAGGCTAAAATCAAACCAAATAAAATGATTGGGCCCAAAACTATGCCCCAAAAACCGGTCTTCCGTGGGCGTCTCTACCGCCTCGGAGGTGATGGGTCCGTCATCGGAGGGCGTGGATTTCTGGTTGTAAAGGGGATTTTGGTAAAGCCGGCCTAGCCTAACATATTGAGGACCTTGCGGTTTGCCATAACCAAACCCTAACCCTAGCCCCCCAAATCGTTTGTCATGGGCGGGCCTCCCGTAAAGATCAAAGCGCCAACTAGACCCCAATCGAAAGCCAAATTCCTGCTGTGCTGGATTCGATTCATAGATTTGTTCCTCTTGATAACGATAACTAAACCCGGTCGTTTCGCTAAGCTCCTGGTCCAATTTCAGGTCGTATTTGAGATAAAAACGCTCCATGCTAAGGCTGCCCACGCTGCCACTAAATCCGGCATCAGCCGCCCAATAGTCGCGCTCCCACTGGATCGGGGGTTGGTACGCCTTGATATCTAAGAAATTTTCCAGTTGAAGGTAAGGCCGGCTGATTTGATAACGGTCATCAAAATAGGCTTGGCCGTCTTCGCTTAGGTAAACTAACAAAATCAAAGAGAACCAGAGGCGCTTCATCAGTATTGGGGAAAGGGGTTGGCTCCAGCATACCCCTAACCGCCCTGGCTTGCCAAGGGTTAGGCTTGGCGGCTTTTAATAAACCGCAGAATCGCGCCCACCACCTCTTTTTCCCGCTGGCCGCCGCTGACCTCGTTGATCTGGCGCATCGCCGAGGGACTGGTTAGATTGATTTCAGTGAGTTCCTCACCAATAAAATCCACCCCCGCAAGCAGCACCCCTTCGGCCTCTAAGAGAGGAACGATCTGCCGCAAGGTTTCCTCTTCACGGGGGGTTAAGGTGGCCAGTTCGCAGCGAGCCCCCATGTGGATGTTACCCAAGGAATCCTCATCTTTAGGCACCCGGTTTACAATCCCGCAAACCTGTCCCCCGGCCAAAAAGACCCGTTTGTCCCCCTTATGCACCAGCGGCAAATGCCGCTGGACCATCAAAAACTGACCGCCTGGTGGCATTCTGGCGGTTAGCTTGGCTTCTAGATCGGGGTCGTTTCCCTTCAGCATGACAATCCCCCGCCCAGAACAATCGTCCAAGGGCTTAACTACTACCCGCTCCATTTTGGAGGCAAATTCGGCCAAGTGTTTGGGGTTCATACTCACCCGGCAATCGGTCGTGCGCGAAGGGAACCGTTGGCTCGCTAACTTTTCGTTAAGGTCACGCAGCGCTTTGGGGGCGTTGATCTGAGGAAACCCTTTTGGCAAAAAGTCAAATAACAAGCTAAGATGCAAATAATTCAAATCAAAGGGTGGGTCCTTGCGATTAATCAAAGCATCAAGTTCTTCTAAGGCTCGGTCTTCATCTTCACCAAGATTAAAGGGGGAAATCCCTTCCACCTCGCTAACCCTGCCCCGAAGTTTGCCATTGTCCAGATATAACCGGTCCATTTCGGTCCAGTAAACCCGGTGCCCTTGGGCTTTAAGCTCGGTCATCAACAACAGCGAGGTCTCCGTCTCTAAATTTAAAGAGGCGTAAGGGTCCATTAAAAAAAGGATGTGATAGCTCATAGAATCGCAAAGAAAGGGATGTTCACGGGTCTGACATTGCCTCCTAAAGTTGTCAAGTTCGCCGGTGCAACAAGGTCCGAGAAACCCAGGGAGCTATGGATTGGCCTTTTTTGGAAAGTATGGGTAGTATGAGGTTAGTTTTATTAAAAAAAAGGTGAAATATGAGGCGCGGTCCGTACTTGTTGTTATTGACTTTGTTGTTTTGGTTTGTGCCACTCTATTTGTCTGGGGCGGTGCCAGAGCCGCCAGAGGGCCCTGGGATCACGATCCAAGAGGCCGAAAAACGTGCCAACGAGCTAAGCGTTCGCCTCGTCGAACTACGCAAACACCAAGCACCAGGGGTAGAAAAACTAGCTAGACGTTTGAATTTACTTCGCGAATTGCAGTCCCAATTGCAGCGCCAAGTCTCTGCGGCCAATCGGCTGGCCTCCCTAGGCCAAGAAGCGGCGCTCGCGTCTAGCTCAGCCAAGGATTGGAGCCCAGACCAAGAGTTGCCCCCGCCTCCCTACCAACTCCCCTTATTTGACCTACAAAAAGACCAATTAGAGGCCGCCCAGCAAAAGCTTGCTACCTTAAATTTAAGCCTAAGCTTAGCTAAAAAAGCCAAGGAAGAGTCCGGTAAACGCCTAAAAGAGGCTGAGCGCCGATTGCGGAGTTTACAAGATCAAAAGCCAAATAACCCTGGCGATTTGGAAGACGCTGAACTAGAACGCCACTTAAGCTTAGTCGAGCAGAAGGTAGAGGATCTGGTTTTAACTGGTTTAGAAGAGGAGTTAAACCTTACTCAAAGCAAAATCACCCGTGTTGAAACTCTGATTTCCCTAATTCTAAAAGATCTGATTTATGCTCAAGAACCCTTAGATGAACAACTCGCCCGTTTAAAGGAACGGCGCAGTGTTTTAGAGCTTCGTATCGCCTTATTATTAAAGGAGCAAAAAGACATTGAGGCCTCCTGGTTAGAGGCTAACCAAAGCTTAGAGATGGGCCGCTCCGAGATCTACCGCCAGCGGGCAGACGCGCTTTTAAAGTCCCGCCAAGCTTGGCGCGAGACCTATCAGGAGGTCCTAGAACAAACCGAGGTTCAACTCTCTTGGATCACCAAAGAACAAAGGCTTTGGCAGCGCCGCTACCGTCTGCTCCAAGAAAAAACCCCAGAAGACCTAAACCTCTGGCAGAATGAGACCAATGGGGCCATCCTTGATTTAGAACGATTAGTCCATGTGCAACAAACAACCCAGACCCATCTGCAAGCCCTACTTTTGCCCGCCGAACAAGAGGCCGATCTGGCCAATAGTGAATGGGTTAAAAAGGAGCTAAACAACCGGAGTGGCGCAATCCGCAAAAGGATAGAGCGGGGCATGGAGTATCTGGCCGAGTTACAAAGAGTCAAAGGACTTTTTGGACGTTTAAGTGACGAATTACGCCAAAGAGCCAAAAGTCTGGCTTTTAAAGAAAAGTTAGGGGCTGCTGGCCAAAAAATTAAAGATGGATGGGAGGTCGAGCTATGGGTTATCGACGATCAGCCGGTCACCTTAAAAAAAATAACCTTGTCTTTAGTCCTTTTAGTCTTAGGTCTGATTGCCTCGCGCCGATTGACCCATTTGCTTCGAAAAAAGTTACTTAGCCAAACCCATTTAGACGAAAGCGCCCGCGACGCAACCGAAAAGGGGGTGTGGTATCTGCTGGTATTGCTGGTTTCCCTCGCTTCCTTGACGATTGTAAATATCCCCTTAACCGCCTTCACCTTTTTGGGAGGGGCTTTAGCCATTGGTGTGGGCTTTGGGGCGCAAAATCTGATGAACAACTTTATCAGCGGTTTTATAATGATGTTTGAGCGCCCCATTAAGATTGGGGATTTAATCGAAATCGACGGCAATTTTGGAGTGATTGAAGAGATTGGGGCTCGTTGTACCAGGGTTAGGACCTTGGCCAATGTCCATATTTTGGTGCCTAACAGCACTTTTTTAGAAAAAAATATCACAAACTGGACCCTTTCGAGCCATGAGGTCCGCTGCGGGGTAGATATAGGGGTCGCTTATGGCACTCCTAGTCGAAAGGTAGAAGAGGTGCTGCTTAGGGTGGCGATGAAAACGGACCGAGTGCAAGCCGAGCCCAAGCCTTTAGTGCTATTTCAAGACTTTGGGGATTCCTCCTTGGCATTCTCCTTGTATGTAAGTATCGCCGTTAAAGACTTAATTGATCGGCGGCAGATTGAGAGTAATCTGCGCCATGCTATTGACCAAGCCTTTAAAGAGGCCGGGCTTGTTATCGCCTTCCCTCAATTGGATGTTCATTTGATTGATCCAAGATCGACTTAAAACTTTAAAAAAACAAACCATGGTCGAAAAAACCTCCCAAAAATACGGCTTACCTCCAGGAGCCCTGGTTTTTGTTGGCGAAGAAGAAGACCAGCTAGCTATGTGCCAAGTGGTTAGATTCGACCAAAACCACTTTGAGGTTTTGCAGACTACCGACCTGGAAGAGGCCCTCGCCTATTCAGAAACCGAACTGCCCACTTGGCTCAACCTTCAAGGGATGCCCTCCGCAGCCCAAATGGAGGTTTTAGGCCAACGTTTTGGTATTCACCCGCTCGTACTAGAAGACATTTTAGATGCAGGTCACCCAGCCAAACTTCAGCCAGAGTTTAACAACCTATTTTTGATTTTGAAGATTTTTAGTCACTTAGGTGAAGAAGTGGTTCAAGAAAACTTCAACCTAATCCTTAATAAAAAACTTCTTCTGACCATCCACAACAGCCGTGAAGACTATTTTTCTTTAATCCGCGAACGTCTAAAGATCCGTAGAAACCGTATCCAGGAGATTGGGCTTGGCTACCTCTTTTTTGCCTTGATCGACTTACTTTTAGACCGCCAATCCTTACTGTTGGACTGGTTAGAGGAGGCCATTACCGACCTGGATGAGGCCTTGTTTGAACAATTCGAGGGTGACTTATTAGAAGAGATTCACAGCTTTAAAAAGCTAGTGTTACAACTCCATCGGCACCTGAGACCCCTCAAAGAAATCTCTTTGGCTTTGATCCGCGCAGATAGCCCAATGTTAAACGCCAAGGTTTCTCCTTTTTTACACGACCTAGTGGACCACGCCGATCATCTAACCGAGACCCTCAATGGACAGCGCGAAGCTTTGATTAACTTGCAGGCTCAATATTTGGCGCTTACTAACCAGCGCATGAATGAGATCATGAAGGTATTAACCATGATGGGCTCGATTTTTATTCCCCTAACCTTTTTAGCCGGGGTTTATGGGATGAACTTTCGTTATATGCCCGAACTACAGTGGGAATATGGTTATTTCTGGGCGCTTGGAATTATGGCTACCACTGCCCTTTCGGTCTGGGCCTTCTTTAAGAGTCGCCGCTGGTTATAATTTTTAGGTTTCTACTTTACTAATCTCTTCGCCGATTTTCACCGCTCTAAAAGTTAGGTTTTTAAAGTTTAATCCCCAAAAACCTATAATTTGGCATCCTCAAAGCATTTGAGCCTAGACCCAAGTCGCAATCCGTGTTATGTTCGCGCCTAGCAGTTTAGGTTATTTTGTTTATAGGGCCTGATTTTGGAGGAGAGATGGCCAAAGTTTTAATTGTTGACGACCAAAATATATTCAGACTCGGCTTGAAAACCCTGCTTGAGCGCATTGGCGATTATGACACGGTCTTAACTGCCTCTACCGGCAAGGAAGGCTTGGAATTGGCCCTTTTGCACGCTCTGGACGTAGTGATTACCGATTTTGATATGCCCGAAATGAACGGGGTCGAGTTTGCCAAAAGGTTACGCGCTCAAGATGAATCGGTTAAAATCATAGCCCTTTCGATGTACATCCAGGGGGAAGTGGTCCGCGAGATGTTTGCCGCAGGGGCAGACGCTTTTTTAAGTAAAGATTCGGCGATTGAAGAATTAAGCTTGGCTCTGGAATCCCTTAAAAAGGGCGACCGCTTTATCAGCCCCAAGGTTACAGACGCTTTTTTAAAATCAGGCCCACCTAAAGCGGATCTTCCCAAACCAGACCAACTCTCTGACCGTGAACGGGAGATATTGCAATTGATTGCCGAGGGCCTTTCTAACAAAGAAATCGCCTTTGAGCTTGAGATCAGTGTCAAAACCGTGGAGGCACACCGCCGCCAAGTGATGAACAAACTAGACATTCACAGTGTCGCCGGACTTACCCGCTACGCTATCCAAACCGGACTAGTCACCCTCTAGTCTGGCCTGGGTTTTTATCCCCACCATCCCCTTTTATTACACACTCTTAACGATTCCCCCGTTTTTGATCAAGTGGCTTTTAGGTTTTAATACGCCCTTTTTTAGCCTAAGAGCCTGCCACTAGCTTTCGTATTTTGGCCAAAAAAACCGACTATTGTGCCAAACTCCTAATCCAAAGGAAGGTGGAAAAGATTGGTTAATTTGATATCCTAGTCCCAAACAACCCTCGACATGCCCTTTTTTAACTCCAGGCGCTAACTTGTGGTCAGACCACCAGGGAGGGTAAGATAAAAATGTAACCTAGGGTTTTATCCCTGCTTTGCGGAATGAAATATGGCGCCTCCGATTAAGATCAATCGTCCTGGGATGCCGCCTCGGCTTAATCCTAAAGCCACCAAAAGCATCTATTATTTAGCTTATTTGTTGGTTTGTTCTTCAGGGGATTGGACCGAGGATCAACAGGTTCAGGCCATCGCTTTTGCCAAAGAATACGGTAATGTCAGTGCGGTGGAATTAGACGAATATTTGCTCCGTCTTAAACAACTTTCCCGCCGCCACTTAGCTCATCCGATAGAGCAACGAGCAGGGATTGAGCATTGCCTTAAAATACTGGAAAGCCAACTAAGCAAGGAACAAAAACGCTTGGTTTTTGATCATCTCCAACTTGTATCAAAGGGAATTTTAGGAAACAATCAGTGGCCCGAGGTTTATCACGCATTGGAGGTTCCACTACCCAATAGTATCGCCGAGGCTGCCGAACTAGCCTTTTACGGCATACAGCCGGTTCCCAGCGACGCCACTTCGGCTTTGACTTGAGCCCGCTTTGGGAGGGGAACTGGGTTTAATCCTTGGGTGCCAAGCAGGGGGCTCTTTTTTTGATTATTAGGCGTACCTGCTCAATTGAGCCGTGGGAACCCTAAACTTTTTTGATCCAAGGAAATATTTAAACTGCCCAGCTTTGAACATTTTGACTTAGCTGGAACCTCTAGTCCATTTGCTCCTTCCAAACCGTTGGGTCACCCCTTTTGGAATTTAAAAAAAATGGCCTTGGATCGATTTCTTTCTCCCGCAGTTTGCCCCCCCTCCGAATCGGTTGGGTTAGCATTGGGCTTAACCTAAAATTTGAGCTGGATAGTAACGCGGGGTTCTGCCAACCAAGCTGTAAGCGCGTAAATCCTGGTTTGGGAGTAGCCCAAGGGTTCCACTGCTTGGAAAAGGTGCCCAGCCTAGGCAGGTTCGTGTTTTTTTCAGTGCCCTGCCAGTGTCTCTTAGTTTTAATAGGGAAAGCCGAGCCAAATTGACTTTGGTGGAATTTATTTGGCGACTTTAGAGATCAAATACCCCTAATCTTCCTCTAATTCCTTGCTCGCTTTTTACTCAAGGACACCGATTTCCCCGATTCCTTTTATTCGCGCCAATAGCGGTTGTACCTGGGCGGATCGTAAAATCTTTGTTTGGCATGGATCTCCACCATTGGGCCTAGAGGTAGGTCTGCCTCGTGGAAAAGTCGGTCACCGGTCATTAATAGGCCCCAAAAAAATCCCTCTTGCCCCAAAACCTGCCAAGCATACGCGCTGCCGGTTGGGTAGCTTGGGCTGCGGGGGCCATCGGCAGGGCTGATCACCTTTTGGAAAAATCCCACTGCCTTTTGGCCCATCCAAGACGGGCTTCCCACCTCTGAGGTCAGGGGTTTAAGGCGTACCTCTTCGGGGCCCTTCATGGAATCTGCCCCTAAATCGTAGGTCCCAAGGGCAATCAAAAGGGGCCAAATCAAAGCTAGCTTTAAAGAACAAGCGTTATAAGCCATTTGGACTCAAGGGGAACTAACCTCTTCAGGTGGACCTGTAGGGGCTTCTTCTTCGGCAGCAAGGCCTGAATCGGGGCTGGCATTGGGGGGCAGATTTTGCGGAGAGGCCGAGAGGATCGGGGCCAATGGGGCGACCTCAGGCAAAAGCAAAAATTCGTCTTTTTTGATATAACCCAACTCTTCACGAGCGAGGCTGCCCAGGTATTCGCGGCTGCCTTTAAGGGATTGCAGCTTTTTTAGCCACTCCCCTTTTTGGCGTTTCAGTTCCCCAATCTCTTGGGTTAGCTTCGCTTCTTGCTCACGCACCCTGGAGAGTTCGACGGTCCCTTTGTCTCCTACAATCGAGAGCAAAAAAACAATCAAGATCACCAGGACCAAAAGGCCCTGGATCACTTTTTTTTCTGGCCTAGGTAAGAGCGCCAAAGAGGACCTAGCTTAAAGGTTGTAGAAAGTATCGTTGCCTCGGTACAAGGCCCGCTCACCCAATTCTTCTTCGATACGAAGTAGTTGGTTGTATTTAGCGACACGATCCGAACGGGAGAGCGACCCGGTCTTGATTTGCCCGGCATTGGTGGCTACGGCGATATCGGCAATGGTCGAATCCTCGGTCTCGCCAGAGCGGTGACTAATAACACAGGTATATCCGGCGCGCTTGGCCATTTCGATGGTATCTAAGGTTTCGGTCAGGGTGCCGATTTGATTGACCTTGACCAAAATCGAGTTGCCGATCCCCTCCTTGATTCCTCTGGAGAGCCGTTCGACGTTGGTCACAAAGAGGTCGTCGCCGATCAACTGCACCCTTTTACCTAAGGCCTCGGTCAGTTTTTTCCAGCCCTCCCAATCGTCTTCGTCGAGGCCGTCCTCAATCGAAACAATCGGATATTTGTCACATAACTTGGTGTAATATTCCACCATCTGGGCCGCCGTTTTGGTCACCCCTTCCCCGGCGAGGTTATAAATCTTCTTTTCTTTGTCATAAAATTCCGAACTCGCGGAATCAATTGCAAGGCAAATGTCTTTGCCCGGTACATAACCCGCCTTTTTAATGGCCTCGGTAATTACCTGCAAAGCCTCTTCGTTACTTTTTAGGTTGGGTGCAAACCCACCCTCGTCACCTACCGAAGTGCTATGTTTGCCTGCTTTTAGGACCGCCTTGAGGGCGTGGAAAACCTCTGCACCCATGCGCAAGCCCTCTTTGAAGCTTTTAGCCCCAACCGGCATAATCAAAAATTCTTGGATATCTACGGTGTTGTCCGCGTGAGACCCGCCGTTTAAGATGTTCATCATGGGCACGGGCATTTCTTTCGCATTGACCCCACCTAAATAGCGATAAAGCGGAAGCCCATGGGCTTCAGCCGCCGCTTTCGCACAGGCCAAAGACACCCCTAGAATGGCGTTGGCCCCTAGTTTGGCTTTGTTTTTGGTACCGTCTAACTCAATCATTAAGGCGTCAATATCGGCTTGCTCCGAAACCAACATCCCTTCTAATTCGGGGGCGATAATTTCGTTTACGTTAGCCACGGCTTTAGCCACCCCTTTGCCACCGTAGCGGTTTTTGTCGTCATCGCGAAGCTCGACCGCTTCATGGGCTCCTGTTGAAGCTCCCGAGGGAACCGCCGCCCGGCCAATGATCCCGCCAGCCAAAACTACGTCCACCTCAATGGTTGGGTTACCCCTTGAGTCGAGAATTTCTCTGGCAAAGATCGAATCAATCGTCAGTTCTTGATCGTACATGGCCGCTCCTAAGTGGATAGATTTGCTAGTGTTAACTTTTGGCCCGGTAAACCGGGTACTTTGAGAACAAGCTACACAAAAGGGCCCGAAAAATCAAAGCAAAAAAGAGGTTTTACCTTTTAAGCGAGAATCGCTTGACCAAAAAGGTTAGGCCTCGTAAAAATAACTGATTGGGGCCTATAGCTCAGTTGGTTAGAGCATCCGGCTCATAACCGGACGGTCCCTGGTTCAAGTCCAGGTGGGCCTACCATCCCGCGGAAGACTCCTTTGGAGACCCATGCAAGAATCCAGTTTGGCGATACTTCAGATCGCCGATCAAGACCGTCAGATCCTCCATAGCCAGCAGAAACTTTCGCAAATACCGGATAAACGAGCTAAGGTAAGGGCCAACCTAGACAAGGTTGACCAACGCCTGAAAAAGGTTTCCCAAGACCGGAGCCTGCTTAAACTCCAAGTGAAACTCCGCGAACGGCTGATCGAGGTAGAAAACAAAAAGATCGAAGAATCCAACCGCCGGATGATGGAGGTTTCTAATCAGAAGGAGTATATGGCGGTGCAAAAGGAGATTGATCTGGCCACTCGTACCATTAGAAAGGTCGAAGACCAAATCTTAGACTTAGAAGAGAGGGTGGAACCGTTTGACGTCGAACTTGCAGAGGTAGAGGAGATTCGCACCCAAGAAGCTGCTCGTTTTGAAGAACAGGACAAAGAACTAGCAGCCGAAGAAAACAAACTAAGCCAAACAATCCTGGCCGCTAAAAAGGAGATTGAAACCCTTACTTCTAAAGTAGGGGCCGAATTGTTGGCTAAATATCAAAAATTGGTTGCCCGCAATTTGACACCAGCGGCTGTGGCCATTGACGATGCCTTTTGTTTGGGTTGTGCCATTAGTATTAGGGCGCAAATTTTTAATGAAATCATCAGAGCCGGTCAGGGCGAATGCCCCAATTGTCGCCGCTTGCTATTTTATCGCCCCAAAGGCGAGCCAGCCTCAACTGCTGGTTAAACCTATTTTAGGGTTGCCTTGATACCCGGTATAGTTGCGCTGATCGTTTTGATTGCGTTGTCCGCCTTTTTTTCTGGCATTGAAAGCGCCTTTATCTCTCTAAGCGATCTTGATCAGGTCGAGATTTTTAAATCTCGCGCCAAAAACCGTAAGCTTTTAAAGAGACTCCTAGAAAACCGCGAAAAGTTGCTTTCGACGGTGTTAGTGGGCAACAATCTGGTTAATATCGGCGCGTCTGCCCTAGCAACTACTTTAGCCATAGACGCCGCCCCGAGTTTAGATATTAGCAAAAGCTCTGCGGCTACCTTGTCTGCGGTTTTTTTAACCTTGATGATCCTGGTCTTCGGTGAGGTTACGCCAAAGACGGTCGCCATGACGCACAATCGCAGTATCGCCCTTTTTGTCGCCCCCATTGTTTACTTTTTGGCACAGGTGCTAAGTCCCTTGACCCTCCTTTTGTCTTTGGCCTCGACCTATATGGGTAAGGCTTTTGGGGCCTCAAAACAAAATGGGATTACCGAATCAACCTTGATTAATATGGTCGAGCGGGGCCAGGAATTAGGGGTGATTAACTCTCGAGAGCGCCAGTTAATCGAAAAGGTTTTCCAGTTTGACGACCGTGAGGTTTACCCAATCGTGACCCCTCGCAACAAGGTATTTGCTCTTAAAGACACCCATACCTTAACCCAAGTGCAAGCCCAGTTGTTAGAGCAGATGTTTTCAAGGATTCCAGTTTACGGGGACACTTTTGATCATATTACGGGTATTTTAAATCTCAAAACCGCGCTCAAAGAACTTTTAGACGGAAACGGTGAGCGTCAATTAAAAGATCTGTCCGATCAACCTAGTTTCCTATATGAAACCCAGTCCTTAACCAGTGTACTCGAACGCTTCCAAGCCGAGCGCATACATATGTCGATTGTGGTAGATGAGTTTGGTGGCATGGTAGGCGTGGTGACCTTAGAAGACATCTTAGAGGAACTAGTCGGCGAAATATTCGACGAGAAGGATTTGGCCATGGGCCTGATCAGGCCCATGGGCGAGCATAAATGGCTGGTGCCTGGTCGTTTAGATGTGGTCACGCTGAATCGGGAAATCCCTGGCGAAATCCCTATTGAAGGGGACTATGAATCGGTTCAGGGGCTGATTATGTCCACCTTGGACTGCCTGCCTGAAACCGGGGACCAAGTTACCGTTGGGCACCATAAGTTTACGGTGATGAAAATGAAAAAAAATGAAATCGTCTCGATAATGCTCGAATACCTTCCGGCCCTGCACAAAACAGAAGAGGAGCAATAACATTGACGCCCTGCCCTACTCCTTTGTAAGATTAGGGCCAACCCTCAAAAAAATCGTTCCATGAAAGCCCTCAAAATCGCATTGGTATTTATCCTGGTTGCCAACCTCGCCTATTCGTTAGTGGGCTGGCTTTCTGGGGGTTATCCCTCTGATCAACAACAAATTGAGCAGCTTGAACAACCCGCGCCCCTGCCCGCTTTAGAAGCGGCAGAGGGTTTTAAGTTAGAAGCCTTGGCCGGGTTGGCAAAAGAGGTGCGCTCTGGGCAAGAATTAGAAAGACGGCTAAATGAGCCCAGCAGTATCAATAACCTGGACCTAAATGACGACGAAAAGGTGGACTATATTCAGGTGACGGAGTTTGGTAACACCGAGAATAAGCTAGGCTTTTCGCTTTATACCGAACCGGCCAAAGGGGAACGCCAAGAAATCGCGGAAGCTACCATTGAAAAAAATGGCGACCGCGCCGAAATCCAGGTGGTGGGCAACGAGCAGATTTATGGGGACAACGCCGTCTTTAACGACTGGGCCCCGGTCGAACGGACCACGCAGCCTGCCCCTCAAGGCGAGGGGTACCCCCCCATGTATGGCAGCTATTTTTATCCCAGGCCACTCTGGGCCTCGCCCTTTGGTTATGGGTATTATCCTGGCTATTTTTCACCCTTTTCGCTGATAGCCACCAGCCTTTATCTGTCCTCGATGCACAGCTACTCACGCACGGTGGTAGTTGGGCCCAGTCGCTACCAACAGACCTCTCCAACCAAAATAGACAATCCCAACAAAGGCAAAACCGCTAATCAGGGGATCAGCCGTAGCCTTAAAAAACCGACCGGCACCCAAAAACAATTTCAAGCCAAAGCCGCTAGCCAAAAGGTGGGCAAAGGCGGGTTTGGGCAACGAGCGGCACGACCTTCCCAATTAGGTGCTGGATCAAGCCGACTAGGGCAGGCTGGGCAGGGGTTTGGTCGCAACAATTCCTCCGTCGGTAGCAGTTTTAGGGGCTCGGCCTCTCGCGGCAGAAGTTTTAGTTTTGGCGGGAAATAAGATGACCCTGGCCGAATTGTTGGTCGGTTTGCCTGAGTCGGGTTTGCAAGTAATTGGAAACCTCCAGACCGAGATTTCCTCTTTACATTTCGATCCCCTGAAAGTGACCCCTGGAGGCGCGTATTTTTGTCTTGAGCAGGAAGAATTTCAGGAACCCCACCTCAAGCCCAGCGGTTTAGACCATTGGGGCGAGGCCTTAGACCGGGGCGCGGTTTGCCTTTTTACGAGTAAAGCAGCCCGGATTAACCCGCCTGCCGGGGTAGTGCAGGTGGTTTGTTGGCACCTCAACCAAGCGATGGCCCTAATTGCCAAACGGTTTTATGGGGACCCCTATGCCCACATGCGGCTGATTGGAATAACCGGCACCAACGGGAAAACCACTACCTGCCAAATCTTAGACGGCATCTTGACCCATGCTAAATTTAAAGCTGGGGTGATTGGCACCATCGGCACCTTTTATCCTGATTCGAAAGAACCACCCACCCATCTCTCCAACCCCTTAGCCATTGATTTGTTCGCCATTGGCGCCCGCATGAAAAAGGCGGAGGCCCAAGCGGTGATGATGGAGGTGACCAGTCACGCGATGGACTACGACCGGAATCACGCGCTTGATTATGACATCGCTATTTTCACCAATCTGACCCAAGACCATCTCGACCACCACCACTCGATGGAGGCCTATCTAAAAGCAAAGGTCAAATTTTTTAAACAGTTAGGCCAAGGGAAAAAGAAGGCCGTTGCCATTGTCAACCTGGACGATCCTTACGCGGGGGAGTTTGTGGTGGCGCTAGACGATTATGCCAAACGAATGGGACGGATTTTGCTGGTGACCTACGGCATTAGGGCTAAAAACGCAGATTTGCGCGCGACACCCATAGAAATGACCGGCAAAAGCAGTCGATTTCAGTTGACCCTTCGCGGTAACGACCTTGGGGAGGTGCGGCTTCCCATGGCCGGGACCTTTAATATTTATAACGCGGTGGCCGCCTTTGCTGCCGGGTTGGCTATGGATATTCGGCTCGAAACCTTAATCCAGGGCCTAGAGCGAGCCCGCCAGATTGACGGACGCTTCGAAAAAATCGAAAGCCCAAAAGGGACCGATATTTTTATAGACTATGCCCACACGCCCGACGCTTTAGAAAAAATCCTCAAAGAAATCATGAGCCTATGCCGAGGGCGAGGAATTTGCGTCTTTGGTTGCGGGGGCGACCGGGACGCAACCAAACGACCTATTATGGGGGCGATTGCTAGTAAATATGCGGACCAAGTAGTGGTCACTTCAGACAATCCCAGAACCGAAGACCCCCAAAAAATCGCGCTGGAGATTGCCGCCGGGATCGCCCCTGAAGACCAGACCCATCTTTATATTGAATTAGACCGAGCCAAGGCCATAGCTCTGGCCTTGGAGATGGCGGGGCCGATGGATTCGGTTTTGATTGCAGGTAAGGGACATGAAACCTACCAGATTATTGGTCACCAACAAACCCCTTTTTCGGATCGGGTCCAAGTGCGCGCTTTTTTTGAGCGCCATAAGGAACCCCATTTCCGCGCCCAAGTCGAGATCAATCCAGAGCAAATACGCCAAAATCTACGACTTATACTGGCCGAAAAGCCAGCTCAATTGTCAGTGATGGCGGTCGTAAAGGATGAAGCCTTGGGCCACGGACTGGTTCAGGTGGCAAAAATCGCTCAAGAAGAAGGGCTAGCCTATCTTGGGGTGGCCTGCATGGAAGAGGCGATTGCCCTTCGCCAAGCGGGGTTGGCCCAGATTGGGATTTTGGTTTTTGGGGAACGACAAACCGCCGACCTGGAGTTAGCGTTACAGCTTAACCTGGACCTTCAGGTTCAAAGCTTAGAGCGGGCCCAGGAGATCAGCCGCGTGGCTTTAGAGCTAGGCAAAACCGCTCGACTTCACCTTAAAGTCGATACGGGTATGGGGCGATATGGGGTGCTGCCGGAGAAAGCAGCCCGGTTGTTTACAGACATCTCTGGACTGCCCCAGGTCGAACTAATTGGCCTTTTTACCCACTTCGCCCAATCAGACGAAGCCGAGAAAGCTTACGCCCATCTCCAGTGGCAACGTTTTGAAAAGGTGCTTAAGGAACTGGCTAGCCAGGGGATTAAACCACCTCTAGTCCACGCCGCCAACTCGGGCGGTTATCTGGACCTTCCCTTTGCCCATGGCGATATGGTGCGGATCGGGGCGCTTTTAACCGGGGTCTATCCCTCCGAGGTTTGCCGCCGGATTAAGGGCCTAGCGCCCGCAATGGAGGTCAAAGCCAAGGTGGCTTTTGTTAAGGAATTGGGACCTGGAGACAAGGTCGGATACGGGATGCACTGGACCGCCGAAGCGCCTGCAAAAATAGCGGTTTTGCCAATTGGTTACGGAGATGGTTATCCTAGAATACGCAACAAAGGCTTTGTTCTCCTCCATGGAAAACGTTGCCCAATCCGGGGCGGCAACTCAATGGACGCGCTCATGGTGGAAGTGACTGGACTGCCTGTGCATCCAGGCGATGAAGTGGTCCTTTTGGGTAAACAAGGAGATGAAGAAATTACGGCTATGGAAATAGCTCGCGGGGCGGGTACGGTCACCTATCAAATCCTGTCCTGTTGGACTAACCGCATGCCCAAACGGTGGCTATAAAATGATTCAGGCAACGCAAAATATCGGTTTGATGACCCTAATTTTAGAGGGAGACTGGATCTCGCGAGGGGTTATGGGGCTTTTGGTTTTACTTTCATTGGTCAGTTGGGCCGTGATTTTTTCTAAAAATCGTGGCCTTAATCTGATGAATTTACAGGATCGTAGTTTCCTAAGTCACCTAAGCCGCCCGCTGCATTTAGACGACCTAGAAAAGGCGGTGGAGGACAAAACCTTAGGGGGCTTTAAGGACCTCACGCTCGAAGGGATGAACTTTTACCGGCAATATATGGAGCGGATCCGCAAAGAACCCGCGCCCAAGGAAGGGCCTACCAAAGAGCTGGCCCCTTCTGCCAGTCGCAACCAACCGGTTGCCGACCGGATTCGTCACACCCAATTTTTAGAACGGCTAGAACGGGCCTTTGAGGCGAAATTAGCAGTAGAAGAGGCGGCTCAAAACCGGGGCTTAGTTCTGCTCGCGACCTTGGCTAGCGCTGCCCCCTTTATTGGGCTTTTGGGCACCGTTTTAGGGGTTATCGATTCGCTTTATGCATTAGGACAAAGCGGGGCGGACCATTTGCAGGCCATTGCCCCAGGGATTGCGGCCGCCTTGGTGGCCACGGCGTTAGGTTTGTTTGTTGCCATCCCGGCCCTAGTGGCGTTTAACCTGCTCAAATCCAAGTCCCGCTTTCGTAGCGAATCTTTGCGAACTTATGGACTTGAACTAATCGGATGTTTCGATCAGGAGGCCCCTTGAGGCGGCGGCTAGAGCGCAGCTCGGACCCCATCGCCGAGATCAACGTCACCCCTTTTGTGGATGTTTTGTTAGTCTTGGTGGTAGTGCTACTGGTAGCCAGTCCCTTTTTGCACCGCCAGATCAACATTGATTTGCCCAAGGAACAGGTCAAGGAGCGCAATACCAAAGCCGAGGAACGGTTGATTATAAGCCTCAATAAAAAGGGCGCACTCTTTTTAGGGTCCGAAGAGTTTTCCGAAAAGGAACTTTATAAAAAGGTCCACCGCTGGGTAGCAGCGCATCCAGGGCAACGGGTTTTTATCAGGGCCGATAAGTCGGTAAAGTATCAAGAAGTCGTGCATTTAATGGCGAAACTCAAAGAGGCCGGGGCCAACCGTTTAGGATTGTTAGTGGCGGAAAAATGATTAGCTGGCAGGGGTACGGGCAATCGTTGTTTTTTCATCTTGGGGTCTTGGGCCTAATTTGGGTTTTGTATCAACAAGAGCCCCCAGCCCCTTTGTTTGAGATTGCAAGTGAGGTTTTTTTTGAAGAGGCCGCCCTGGCTCCCAATCCAGACCCTCGCCCTGCTCCGGTGGTGGCTCCCACCCCCGCAGTCCCAGCCCCAGTGCTGCCACCCACACCTAAAAAAGAAGCAGATGCGATTCGCAGCGCCAAACTAAAATCAACCAATCCCAAGCCGGTTCCCCCTAAAAAAGCCGAAGCATCGCCCAAGGCAGAAGGTTCTCCTCTTCCTGGGTCAAATGCCACCTCCATCGCGGCTCCATCGCCTCCTGTCGAAACGACCTCTACTTCTGAACCAACCGGCGCAGGAGGGGCTCCGGCGGGCACGGGCCTACTAAAAAACCAGTTAAATAAACGCAGTTACCAATCCCTTTTGAAACAGATTGTCCAGGCCCACTGGGAGACCCCGCCAGTCGAGGCTGACTACCGAATCTTGGTGCGCTGCACCATCACCCCTGATGGCCGTATTGACGATCTTGAGATCAAAGAGCCCTCTGGGTTTGAGTTACTCGATCAAGCCGCCAAAAAAGCTATTTTAACCTCCCAGCCCTTGCCCCCGCCGCCAAGGGAATTTTTGGTTAACGGAAGTTATGAGGCTTGGTTCCGCTTTAGCCCAGAGGAGGGTTAATGGTTCGGGTTTGGGGATTGGTATTTTTACTACTTTGGTCCCCTATGGCCAAGGGCCAAGAGATTATCGAGATCACTGGGTCCTTGCCCAGAGTGGTATATCTTTATGCCGGTGCGGGCATGGAGGCCCCCTTTGGCCAAGGGTTAATCCACAAACTCAAATGGTCTGGGCTTTTTGAAGAAACCACCCTGGAGGAAGACGCAGACATCACCCTGGCGTTGATCACCCAAGAGCAGGTTCAAAAAACCCAAGTCATAGGCGGTGAGGGTGAATTCCTGATGGCCGAAACCCTAAACCTGCCAATAGCAGATTCAGAAGAAGCCCAAAAGCTCCAGGCCATCCATATAATTCAAGGCCTGACCGGGAGGTATCCCACCTTTAAAAGTGTGATTGCCTATGTCTCTCGTATTAAAGGGCAGCCCTTTCGATTGGAACTGACCGACTTCTTTGGCACCCGCCAAAAAACCTTACTTCAGCCCAAAGGCGTGGTCTTGTTGCCCCATTTCGATTGGGGCGGGAAGCGGATTTTGTTCACCCACTTGGGTAACCGGGGAGCAAGGGTGCGCATCTATCACCTTAAAAAAACCCTAGACGAACCCTTAGACGACCACTTGGGCGAAACCATTGAAGCCAGTTTCACGCCGATTAAAGAAGAATATATTTTAGCCCTCTCCCGCAGAGGGAACTCGGACCTGCTGCGTTACGACCGAGAATCGTCGGTTTTATTTACCCTAAGCAACCGCACTGCCACCGAGTCCAGCCCTGCGCTTTCCAAAGATGGGCGGCACTTACTATATGTCTCCAACCAGAGCGGTACTGTACAAATCTACCAAAAGGATTTAACTACAGGGGAGAGCAAACGGATGACCTTTGACGGCACTTACAACGCTGAACCCACCTGGGACCCAACAGGTCGTTTTTTAGCCTTCACTGGGCAACAGGACGGACTATTTGAGATTTTCTTGATGGACCAAAGGGGGTTAAAACAAAAGCGGCTGACCTTTGGCCCTGGGAGTTCCGAACAGCCCCGTTTTAGTCCCGACGGCACCCAGATTTGTTTTGTTAATAAACAGGGAGGTGTCCAAAAGCTTTATCTGATGAGGATTGATGGCAGCTATAAACGCCGCTTGACGAATTCTCTGCCAGCGGTACAAGAATTTAACCCAACCTGGAGTTTCGGGGATATCGAGTGGCCATGAAATCAATAGTTTTCGGTGTCATTTTGTTCCTTTTGGCCCCTTCACTCTGGGCTTTATCCCTAGACGACCGCCTAAAAGTCGCAGAGCAACGCTTAGTTGATTTAGAGCGCCTATACCTTGAGGAAAAGCGTAAAAATACGGAAGTCCAAACGGAACTCCAAAAACGAATAACTTCCCTACAGGCGGCCAACCGCGGGTTTTTAGAAGAGGTAGAAAGCCTAAAGAAGGACCTGTCCCAAGTGGGCCAAGACTCCGAATTGGGCCAACAGGGGACCCGCCGAGTCCAAGCAAAATTAGAAGAGTTAGAACAGGCCCAGGCGGCGCATACGCTAGAATTGTTCGAACTCAAGGAGATGATCAAAGCCCAAAGAGAGGCCTCCGAGGCCGCCGTTTTGGCCGAAGATCGAGGTTTTGCCGAAGCTCAAGCCGCCTTTGGGGCAAAGCAATACCAACGCACCGCCGAGCTAGCCTTGGGTCTATATAAAAAAGCCCCCAAGTCGCCTTTGGCCGATGATGCATTGTTTATGGCCGGTTATGCAAAGTTTTTGGCCGAAGCCTACGGCGAGGCAAACGGTCATTTTTCGGAATTGATTAAATTGTACCCAGACTCGCCCAAGCTGATTGAGGCTCACTGGCGGTTGAGTTTGGGTTTGGAAAAGCTTGGCGAGAGCGAAGCGGCGTTGGTACACTTGCAACTGGTGATTAGCCAAACCCAAAATCCAGAACTAGCCGCCTTGGCGACCCCTAAGTTGGCGGCGATCAAAGCTTTGGCTCAACCAGCACCAGTGGCAGACCCTCAAGCAAAAACTGAGGAAAAGCCTAAAGCCCAGGCCAAAGAAAAAACCAAAGAAAAACCCAAAAAGAAGACCAAAACGAAACCTATAACCACGGCCCCTGCTGATTCGCCATGACCTATAAAATTGCCCTCGCCCAAACTAGCGCCGACCATCAAATCGAAAAAAACCTGAGCCTTGCCTTGACGCAAGTCCAAGAGGCCGCCCGCAATGGGGCCAAGTTAATTGGTTTTCCTGAATCTTTTTTGTTTTTAGGCCAAAGTGAGGCGGAATATTTAGGGGTCGCTCAATCCATGGACGGGCCTTTGATTACCAATTTTCGCGAGACCGCCAATCGCCATAAAATCTCGATTTTAATCGGCGGGTTTTGCGAAAAAAATAGTGCTGATCCCACTAAAACCTTTAACACCTCGGTTTTGATCGACGCTTCTGGCAATATTCTGGCTAGTTACCGCAAGATTCACCTCTTTGACGTGCAATTGGGTGAACTGAACCTCTGCGAGTCTAAAACGGTCTCCCCTGGCGACCAATTGGTCACCTGCGACCACGAATTAGGGCGATTTGGTTTAACCATTTGTTATGATTTACGTTTCCCAAACCAATTCCAAAAACTGCGCGAGATGGGGGCGCAAGTGATTTTTGTGCCCGCCGCCTTCACCGCCCAAACCGGGCGCTACCATTGGGAAACCTTACTACGGGCTAGGGCAATCGAAAACCAAGTCTATATTTGTGCCCCTGCTCAAACAGGGCGGCATAACCCAAAAAGGGAGTCTTTTGGTCATTCGCTTTTGATTGACCCGTGGGGGAAAGTATTGGTCGATGGGGGCCTGCCGATAGGGCTTAGTTACGGCGAGATCGACATGAACTATTTGGCGAAAGTGAGGGTGCAGATGCCTGTTTTTACACACCAGGTCAAGGGAATCGATAAGGGCTGATGTTTGAGCAGTTTTCTCGACTGGTTGAAAAATGGATACAAAAACAAGGGTTTGGTCCTCAAATAGCGGCCCTAACACCTAAACCACGCCCGCCTCGCCTGACCGACCAATTCCTCTGGAGGGCTTTTTTGCCCGAAGCCTTACCAGAAGCGGGACGGGCTTGTTTATGTTTGCCCCAAAATCCCTTGGGACCTTGGCAAACGGAGTTGGAACAGCTTAACGAATTTACCACTCAACCCCAAATCAAGGCCTTAATCTCCAAGAGTCCGCTGGGCTTTTTAGAGCCCGAGGATCAAGAATTATTACAAATTCGCCTATTACGTTTTCAAGAGCGAATCAACCAATGGCATAGGGGGGATTATCATCGCCAAATTGCCGAAGACCCCTTTGACACGCTTTTTGGACTTTACCAAGACCTTAGACTAGACGAACCTTGGGCGGCAGCTAGGTTTTTGAGTCGGATTGGGTATGGCTTTCCTCATTCCCAAGGGGCGTACCGGGCTTTTCGGCGATTTGACGGCACCGAAAGCGAATCTTACCAAGGATGGTTCGATAAATTAACGGATCAAGCGAGCCTAGAAGAGGCCTATCAATTGGACCGAAGATGGGATCTGATCTTTGGTCCCTTGGCCCCCTTGAGCCTTCCTAGTGTTTGTATGGATAGCCCCCTTTGCCCCTCTTGTTTTTTGCAAAGCGGTTGCCGTTTTTTTAAGGAACGTTACCTAACCGATACCCGGCTAGCTTTGGAAAACCGGCTACGTCTTGGCCAAGGGGCCGAGATTGATGCCCGTGAGTTGGTGTTATATTTAGCTCAAGAACGCTGGCATAATGGGGTGATTCAAAATCGGTGGATCCAGGGTTTTGCCACTGGCCGGCTAGAAGCCTTGCCCATCTTAGAAAAGATTGGGCCGCAGGAAGAAGAATTTATATTGTTTGCTAGGGCTTTAGAAGAAGCCGGGTTTCGCATTGCCAACATGGAGCGGGAAAAGCCTGGGCAGGTGATAACCAACTCGCAAGGGATTTTTGAACATTACCGTTTCCGGCTAGGTCGAGAAAAACAAGAAAGTTTCCATATTCTTATTTTAGACAATAAATATCAGCAAATTGGGCTTAAGATGATCAGCATGGGCCTCTTGGATCAAACCTTGGTTCACCCTCGTGAGGTGTTTGCGCCAGCGATTCAACTCAGGGCGGCTGCGATTATTTTGATCCACAACCATCCCTCGGGTGATGTTCAGCCGAGTCACCAAGACCTAGCTATTACCGATCGGCTCTCTAAGGCGGGGCAATTGATCGGGATAGCGGTTTTGGACCATGTAATCTTGTCGGAAGAGCGCTATTTTAGCTTTGTCGATGAAAACCTGTTACCCGGTTAAATAACCTATGGTCCAGTTTGTAGATAGTGCCAGAATTATCGCCGCTAGTGGAAAAGGCGGGGCAGGGTGCGCCTCCTTCCGGCGGGAGAAGTTTATCGAGTTTGGCGGCCCCGACGGCGGTGACGGCGGGCGCGGTGGGCATGTTTATATACAAGGTGACCACCGAATGACCAGCCTACAAGACTTGCGGCTAAACCCCCAACAAAAAGCCGGGACCGGGGGCGGAGGTATGGGTAAGGAGCGCAGCGGCAAGTCTGGGGCCGACCTGGTGATTAAATTACCCTTAGGCACCTTGATCACTTCTAGCCTAACGGGAGAGCTAGTGGCCGAGGTTTTAGACGAAGAGCCGCAAATTCTACTTAAGGGCGGTCGAGGCGGACAGGGCAATGTGCATTATAAAACCGCGACCAACCGGGCGCCCCGCAAGTGCCAGCCGGGTGAGGCGGGCGAGGAAATGGAGATTGACTTAGAACTTAGGGTAATGGCCGACGTGGGTTTGGTTGGATTCCCTAATGCGGGCAAATCCACCTTGATCTCAAGTGTTTCAGCAGCCCGCCCCAAGATTGCGGATTATCCCTTTACCACGCTGGTTCCAAACTTGGGCGCGGTGCAGATGGCGGACTATAAAAACTTTGTGATTGCCGATATTCCTGGGATTATCGAGGGTGCCCATGAAGGGCTTGGGTTAGGTGACCGGTTTTTAAAACACATCCGCCGGACTCAAGGCTTAGCCCTACTATTAGACGGGACCGCATTTGCCGCGAAGCCCCCCATGGAGACCTACCAATGTTTACTCGAGGAATTGCGGCTTTTCTCAGAAGATTTAACCCAAAAAAAACGGGTGATTGTACTCACTAAAGCCGATTCGTTAGATCCAGAACTAGACCTAGATGAACTCAAGGCCCAGTTTAAAGCGTTGGGTGAGGACTTTTTTGTAATCAGCGCGGTTAGCAAGGAAGGGCTGGAGTCCCTCTTATGGCGGCTTTGGGAGATGGTTGAAGCTGGGCGGTTAGCCCAGTTTGCGGCGGATCAGAAAGAGCGCCAGACCCCCAAACAAAAGATTGGACCCAAAGGCGGCGAGCCAAGCGGGCAGAGCCCCAGTCTCGAAGAGGGACAAAAACAATTGATCGAAGAGCCAAAAGACGAACCCTAAGATCACAGCTACCACAATCCCGGTTTTGGCGTTGGCCTGCCTCCCAGAAAAGAGGGAGAAGGGCAGCGCCAAAGCCATCATAGTAAACACCGCCAAGAGGCTGGCGAGCTTCTGGAAAAAGGCGTAAAGGTCCGGCTGATAGTTAACCGCCCCTTCTGCCTTGATTTTGATTTCTTGCCCTAACTGGATAAACCCAGAATACTTGGGGTAGGCCAGCTCCGGGGTAAAAATGATTGGGAAATGGTCGGCTCTGGTCTCTTGGGCGGGGGTTTGAGAAAAAACAATCTTTTCCCCTTCCCACTTTAAAAGCCGCCCCTCGCCTAAAGCCCATTTTTCTTCCGTCCCCTGAATCCCACCGATTTCCTGGATTTGGGTAAGCTGGTGACCTGAGTTAAAGCTCAAGATCCCAGCCCTTTGGGCTCCGCCTTGGACTTGGTCTAATCCTGTAAAATAAAAGAGACGGCCTTGGTAAAAACGCCAGAGACTGGTCGAGGGCTTGACCTCCCCAAAACCTAACTTTTTATCGGATCCCCAAGCGGGGGCCAAGTGGCTTTGATTGAGGTAAGAAAGCCCCGCTATGATCAAACCGCAATAGAGGATTGGTTTTAACATCTGCCCCAAACTAACCCCAGCAGCCTGCATCGCCGTGGCTTCGCTGGTTTTAGACAAACTAGTAAAGGTTAAGATGGTGCCTAATAATACCGCAATGGGGGTGATCAACTCGATCAAGAGGGGCACTGCCGCTCGCAAGCTCGCCCAAAACCGCTCGACCCCGCCTTCTTTACCGATCCCGTCCATCTCGGAGAGCACCACAAAGGTCAGGGCGATCGACACCAGGCTTAACAAACAGGCTAAAAAAAAGACCACAAACTCACGAGTGATATAGCGGTCGATTAGCCCCATGGCCCCCTACCTTGGGGTAGCGTCGGGCAATCCGCCGTCCACTGGGATGGTGGCCCCGGTAGTGGGGCTTTGGCGGGTCGCGAAATAGAGTACCGCCCTTCCACAATGCCGAGCGGTTACCTGGGTTTTAAGGAGGTTGCGGTCTTTGTAATAATTCTCCAACCCCTGCTCGTCTAGTCCTCTAGCCTTCATCCGGTCTGGACCTACTAAAGCCCAAAGCCCAGACTTGACCTTTCCTTGATCCGAAAAAACCCCGTCTGGGGCGATCATGTTGACCCGCACGTCTAAGGGGGCCATCTCTAAAGAGGCAATACGCGCTAATTGGTGACTAGCCGCCTTGGTCGCCGAGTAAGCGCCAAAACTGGCCGAAGGAGAAAAGACGTTTTTAGTCGAAACCAACACTACATCGCCACCACAGGCCTGGGCGCGGAAGTGGCGGTTGGCCGCTTTTAACATCAAAAGGGTTCCGTCCACATTGACCCGAGAAAGGAGCCGGAAGCGCTCTAGGTCCATTTCTTCTAAAGTAGAGACGTGGGCCAGGCCGGCGTTGACCACAAAGAGGTCCAACCCACCTAATTCGCCAATCACCGCGTCCAAACAGGCCTGGATACTTTCCTCGCTGGTGACGTCTAAGGAATGGCTGTAGATCTGCTGGGGGAACTGTTCGTTAAACATTTCGGTGACCATTTTAAGATTGTCACCGGGCAAGTCGGTAATCACCACTTGCGCCCCAGCCTCGGCCAACTCGGCACAGATGCCCGATCCAATCGCCCCCGCCGCCCCAGTAACCAAGGCCACACGACCTCGAAGTGGTTTGTTGGTGGTTTTAGCCAGTTTGTGATGCTGCATTGGGCGATATTCCATGGTGAAGAGGTGGTCTTCCTCCAGGCCCTGGAAAACTTTGCCCATTAAATGGATCTGGCCTTTGGTCAGGATCGTTTGGCGCAAAATATCTTTGGCTACTTCGGCGTGCCGTTGGTCGGGCCCAATTGCCAAGGCCCCAATGCCTTCTAATAGGATCATCCGCGGCAAGGCGTCAAAAGGTTCGAGTTTGGGAGATAACTTGGCTTCATGCCGTTGGTAATAGGCCTCATACTGCGCCGCGTATTGGGCCAAGGCACCCTCGATCTTCGCTTTGTTCCCCTCTGCATCACCAGACTGCAAACCCCGAATAATCACCGGCTTTTCCTTGGTGCGGATCAAATGGTCTGGGGTTAACGGGCCAGAATCGAGGCTGTTGAGGGCTTGCAAAACCACCGCCTGGGTTGAGGCCTCGATCAAGGGGCGCAACACCCAGCGTTTGCCACCACTAGCTTTGGCCAGCATTCCGCGCAATTGGGGGGCCAGAGCTTGATATTGGGCCAGGGCTTTTGTTACCTGAAGCTCGGTAACCGCAGCAAATTCATTGGATTTTAAAGTTTTGATTTTTTCTTCAGCCAAGGTGACCGCATCAATCATCGCTTTATAACTAGCCTGGGCAGTATCACCCCAAGTGATAATCCCATGATGCATCAAAATCAGTCCTTTGGCTTGGGGATGTTTTTCAACAGCCTCTTTAACCGCCAGGGCCAAGGGGAAACCGGCCTCGGCGTAGGGCAACACCACAAAACCGGCAAAGGTTGCCTCGCAGAGCGCTTGGCCTCCTGCTTGGCAGGTCAGGGTCAAGACCGCATCGGCGTGGGTGTGATCCACATATGGAGCCGCAATAAAGGCGTGGACCAGGGCTTCAATGGATGGGTTTGCTTGGGTAGGGTCAAAGAGTTGCCGACGGACCTCACCTGTCATCTGCTGGTCGTCCATCGACTTGAGTTGCCCTAGTTTCCTTAACCCTTCCAAATTCAAAGCGGGCAACCCGGCCAGTTCCAGGTTGGCCATATCAAAGCCAGAAGCTTTGATACACAAGGCGCTCACTGCTTCGCCAAAGAGGTTGGTTTGCTTAAGTTTAACCGAGGAATTCCCGCCACCATGTAAAATCAGCCCCGGTTCTTGGCCCAAGAGGCGGGCCGCATAAAGCCGCTCGATTAAGGCGGATTCAACGCCGGGCAGGGTTTTAGCGAAAGCTTCAAGCAGGGCCGGAGACCAGAGATTTTGCATGGGTTGTTTAAAGGCAGATCGAGTAAAACCCCCCGCAATGGGCGGGGGGCAGGGGCGGAACCTTAGCCTTTGGCTTTAAGGTCTTGGTACATTTGGTAGGCTTGTTCGGGTTTCATCAGATCGTGAACCACCGCACCTACAGCCTGGATCATCGCCACGGGCGCGTCCGACTGGAAGATGTTGCGGCCCATGTCCACCCCGGCTGCCCCTTGGTCAATTGCTTTATAAGCCATAGTCAAAGCGTCAAATTCGGGCAACTTCTTGCCCCCGGCGATCACAATCGGCACGGGGCAAGCAGCGCAGACGTTTTCGAAGTTTTCTTCTACAAAGTAGGTTTTGAGGTAATGGGCCCCAATCTCAGCGGCAATGCGGGTCGCCAGACCAAAGTAGCGAGCGTCGCGAACCATGTCTTTACCAACCCCGGTGACTGCCAAGGTGGGGATGCCATATCGGGTGCCCGTGTCGATCAATTTAATGACGTTTTTAATCGACTGGTGCTCATATTCCGAACCGATGTAAACCTGAGCGGCCAAAGCGTAGGCATTTAGTCGAATGGCGTCTTCAATATCTACGGCCACAGCTTCGTTAGAAAGTTCGCCCAAGATACTGTTACCACCAGAGCAGCGCAGCGCCAAAGGCTTGCCCAATTCAGGATCTACCACCGAGCGGGCAATCCCCCGGGTGCACATCAATACGTCTGCATAAGGCATTAATGGGGCAATGTTGAGGTCAATCCGCTCAAGACCAGTCGTCGGGCCTTGGAAGTAACCATGGTCAAATGCCAACATCACCGTACGACCCGATTTTGGGTTAAACAAACGGGACATTCGGGCTTTCATACCCCAATCAACGTTGTTTAAACCCTTTAGGAAAAAGGGTTTGTTTTGCTGGGGTCGGTCTAGTCCGAAGTCCTTGCCGTCCTTGATGCCGTCTAGATCTGCCATTTTCTCTCCAAGTTTGAGGCTAGGCCCCCATATAGTTGTAAGTGTCTTGACCTCTAAAAAGAGGCCAGATCAAGGCCCAAGAATAAATAAGCCGAACCCTTCAAGTCAAGTGGATTCCCAGACCAAGCCGGAATTGGACAAAGGCGCTCGACCCAAGTACATTTTTAGTCCGACCTGGAGGAAAAACCGATGGAATTGCTGCATTATAAAGTATTGGTTTTGGCTTTGGACCCGGCATTAAAACCGGTGTTAGGGCCATTTTTTGTGGCAGAGCGTTTTGAGGCGGACTGGGTGCGCACGGTCGAAAAAGGGGCGGAAAATCTAATTAAGAACCATTATGATCTGGTTATTGGCGACCTCAACCTAGGTCATGACAAAGAGGGCGGGCTAGACCTCCTAAAAAGGCTAAGGGTGCGCGACCAAAACCTCCCTTTTGTTGTGATTGCCGACCAAGAAAGTTTGGCCCGCTCGGTCGAAGCGATTAACTTAGGGGTGGCTGGTTTTTTAAAAAAACCACTGAACTTAGCGGAGATCGAAGAGACACTGCGCCGAGCGATCCGTTACCACAAAAGTCGGTTCCAAAAAAACCAGTTGGTCAATTATCAAATGACCAACCTTTATCAGGCCGTGATCAAGTCTAGTGAAGCCTCTAGCCTCAAACTTTTAGACACGGTGGATAACCTAATCGAATTGATTTACCCTGAAGAATACGATAGTTTTCCAGACCTTAAAATGGCGATATACGAGGGGCTGGCGAACGCGGTGGAACATGGAAATTTAAAAAACGTCAATAAAAACATATTTTTCCAAATTCATTTAAAAATGGACCGGATTTTGGTACAAATCAAAGACGAGGGCGCTGGCTTCGATGCACAAAAGGTTACCGATACCGGGGAAGAGGCTAAACACCGAGGGTTGGGATTAATAAAACACTTAATGGATGAGGTGTCTTTTAATCACAAAGGAAATGAAATCAACCTATTAAAACTTTTAGCTTCAGGTCCAAAGGGTTAGGGTGTGGGGATAGAGGTATAAAGGTTAAGTAGGTATCCAAGCCGGGCAAGAATAACAAACAGGGTAAACAAAAAGGAGTTAGTTGGACTTCGAACTTTCTAGCGAGATAAAAGAGCAGGCTGTTGCTCTAGCAATCAAAGCCCTAGCCCAAGAAGCGGGCGATGTTGAGGTGAGCCAGTTTGGAGAAACGCTGGTTGAAGACCTGATGCACTTATTACAGATGGGCAATATTAAAATCGGCATCTTGCGGGGCACCGAAACCGACGAGACCCGACTCCAAAGCCTGCCTTTCCTGCGCCTAGGCCCAGACGAACCCGACTTCTTCCCAGTCCCCAACCCCAACGGGCTAGGGACAAAGCTAGAATTCGAAGACACCTTCTTCCTGCTCGATCCCGAAGATTTTTTGGGCTTCACCGAGTAGGCCTGCACCGCGCCAACCCCGCTTTGCTCCCAACTCTGCCCAAAAAAAAACCCGCCAGAAGCGGGTTTTTTCTTTGATCGTTTTTGAAGCTTAACGTTTGGAGAATTGGTAACGGGCGCGGGCACCACGTTGACCATATTTCTTGCGTTCCACCTCACGAGCATCCCGAGTCAACATACCAGCTTGGCGTAAAGCAGCCCGGTTTTCTTCGTTGATCTGCAACAAGGCGCGGGCGATGCCGTGGCGTAGTGCCCCAGCTTGGCCGGTGGTGCCCCCACCTTTTACAGTGGCAAGTAGGTCGTATTTACCCGCCAAGGCGGTGACCTCGAAGGGTTCAGAGATTTGGGTCAAGTATAATTCCCGATGGAAATACTGATCCGCTTCTTTTTGGTTAATAATCAACTTGCCCGTTCCAGGGCGAAGGAAAACTCGAGCAACGCTGCTTTTGCGTCGGCCAGTGCCGTAATACTGTTCCATGGGCTAGAACTCCAAGGGAGTCAAAGGGTGTGAATGATGGGGGTGTTCGGCTCCGGCATATACCTTGAGCTTTTTGATCCCTTCCCGATACAATTGATTTTTTGGCAACATCCCTTTAACCGCTTTTTCGATCGCAGCGGTTGGTTTTTTTGCCATCAACTCTTCGAAGTTGGCTTGTTTAATCCCGCCGGGGAAACCGGTGTGATGGTAATAGATCTTATTTTTAGTCTTCGCGCCAGATACCTTAATCTGGGCAGCGTTGATTACAACTACGTAATCGCCAGTGTCCACGTGCGGGGTATAGGTTGGCTTGTGCTTACCTTGGAGAATCATCGCGATTTCCGTAGCGATCCGGCCTAAGGTCTGGTCGGCTGCGTCAACTAGGTACCATTCCTTTTGCAGGACGCCTTCATGGTAATCTTGTTTTTTAACGGATGGAGTGGTTTTCATGGCTCTAAAGTCGTTTTTTGTTTAAGGATTGTATTTAATCCTGCACCCGGCAAATTGTCAATAGGGAGCAATAAAATTTCTTGCGCATTACCCTACTTGGACGCAAAAGCCCCGCCCTCTATTCATAAAACCGTGCAAATGCCTGTACCTCTTCGCGCGAGGTGCGGAACTGGTTCACCGGGGCCTGGTAGTCCCCGTGACCCAACGCCATCCCCGAAAGCATCCGAGCTTCTTGGGGGAGGTCTAAAAAATTTCGCAACAGGTCTGGATAGGCGATCAAACTGGCTTCTGGACAGGTTTCCAGTCCCTCGGCCAGGGCGGCCAACATCACCGACTGATAAAACATCCCCATATCAAAGATACTGCCTTCGTTAAGGTCTTTATGCATATAAAAAATAAGCACCGCCGGCGCACCGAAGGCCTCGAAGTTTTTTCGTGTTTGGGCCACTCTTGCCGCGCGGTCCTCTTTGGCGATTTGAATCACCTCATACAGACCGGTGCCACAAGCGAAACGACGGCTTTTATAGGGCTCGAACCAATCCTTTAGGTAGGCGCTTAATTCGGGGCTTGCCGGGGTATTTTGGTCAAAGGCGTTTAAAAGAAGTTGGTCTAACGCTCGCTTCTTCTCCCCTATGACCACAGCTACTTGCCAGGGCTGCATATTTGTAGAACTGGGACTGAAACGGGCGACATTCAAGATCCGGGTAATCTGGGCTTGATCCACTGGTTCCTTAGTAAAAGCGCGGAAACTATGCCTGGAAACAATAGCTTGATTTACTTGAGGATAGCAAAGCGGATGGTCGTTCATAAAAGCCTAGGGGAGGTGTTTTTTGCCATGGTGCCCGTTCAAAATCAGGGGATCAAGGCCAAAAACAGTCCCGGCTTTTGGCCTCAACGCTGGACTTTCTCTAGGGGCCCGACTCGCGCCGGACCCCGTGAGGAGAAAGAAAGCGTTCAGACTCGCCAAGGAGCTTCGAGGCGTAAGCCGAGGGCGACGGGCGTGCAACGCGAATACTTGGAGCGTTGCCACAAACAGCCATCGCCGAAGGCGATTCGCCAAGGAGCTTCGAGGCGTAAGCCGAGGGCGACGGGCGTGCAACGCGAATACCTGGAGCGTTGCCACAAACAGCCATCGCCGAAGGCGAGTCAAAAAAGAACTACTGCGCCAAACCCCAAGGCCCTCTGGGGCTCCTTAGCAACAATCATTCAACTCGCCAATTCGCCGACCCCTACCCTATACCGAAACCGTTTCTAGTTTAAGCAATCCCCTCAACTCCTCCGCCATTTGTTTGGCTTTGGCTTGGGAGAGGCCTAGTAGTTCTTGCCCGGCGGGTTTTGGGCCGGGGCTGGTGAGGAGGTCGA
>Ga0156797_117_pt1 | contig 36316 bp, 32 predicted proteins | sample RifOxyD2_FD_112098 | JGI IMG/M metagenome (GOLD analysis project Ga0156797, IMG submission 112098) | Candidatus Lambdaproteobacteria bacterium RIFOXYD2_FULL_50_16 | reverse complement strand
CGAAATCGTCGCAATGATCGTCTTGCCAAGTGGGGAATCACTGCGGGCGGCGGTTTGATCCTGATTTGTGTCATTGGCATGCTGGTGATGCTCTTGATGGAGACTTTGCCCCTATTTTACCCGCCAGAAACCAAGGTTTTGACCCGGTTCCCACTGGATTTGCCGTCGGAAAAAATCCTGGAATTAGGGGTGGATGAATATTTAGAAACGGGTTATGCCATTAGTGGCCAAGGGGAATTCCAGTTTGTTGATTTAGTTAAAGGTGAAAAAACCGAGCTTTGGCAAGCAGGGTACCAAGGACAGGTGCGAACGGTTAGCACTTACGGCTCTGGGCAGCATACCTTGACTTATAACGACGGTACGGTCGCGCTGGTTACGGTCTCCTTTAACCCCTCTTTTGATCTCGATTCCAACCGAACCATTGCCCACCAAACAGAGGTGGTCAAAACCTTCCAAGCCAACCGTTTTTCCGCACCCCCTATCTCGGCTCAAATTCGGGAATTTAACGGGGGAATGGCCGTGGCGGCCTTGTTGCCGGGCAACCGAGTGGAGGTGCATTTTACTAAAATCGAAGAAAATTTTTTAGGTGAATCTACCGAAACCGAAAACTCCGCCGAAGTAGAGACAGGTGAAGCTGACCCCATTAGCGCCATGGCCTTCAGCGGCGATGGGAAAAACCTTTATTTGGCCACCAAAACCGGAAAATTGATTCTCTGGGATTTTTCCGATCCCGACGAACCGTTTCTTAAGGACGTGCGCTTGGCTTTTGGCGACAAACGGGCCTTGACCGCATTGGCCTTGGTTTTTGGAGATGAGTCGATTGCCGTCGGCGATGCTAAGGGGCAGGTGAGTGTTTGGTTTTTAGGCAATCAAAGCAGTGAGACCGGGGAAAAAAGGCTGATCCTGATTCATGAACTGACCAGGTTTAAAGACCCAGTGAAGCATATTTGGCCATCGATGCGAAATAAGTCGGTACTTAGTTTGGCAGGCGGCAAAATGGCTTTGGACCATGTCACTAGTGAACGCGAATTGGTCCAGTTCGACCAAAAAGAGAACCTGTTAATTTCCGCCTTCTCGGCCAGGGGAAACGGACTTTTGGCCCTTGATGAGACTGGGCAAATGCAGCTTTGGCAGGTGACAGCTCCCCACCCAGAGGGGAGTTGGAAGGTCTATTTTGGGAAGGTTTGGTACGAGAACTATCAAGCGCCCAGCTATGTTTGGCAATCATCGGCCTCTACCAACGATTTTGAACCTAAATTTAGCTTAGTTCCTCTGATCTTTGGCTCGATCAAGGGCACCCTCTACGCTATGGGTTTCGCAGTGCCCATCGCGATTTTTGGCGCGATCTACACCAACCAGTTTGGCAGCCGCCGTTTTAGGGGAATTGTAAAACCGGCGGTCGAGATAACGGCGGCAGTGCCTAGTGTGATTATCGGTTTTCTGGCCGCGTTGTGGTTGGCTCCGATTATCGACCATTGGCTACTGGCCTTTTTTAGCTTTTTGCTGCTTTTGCCGCTGAACTTGGGGCTGTTTTTGCTACTCTGGTCCAGATTGCGGATCAACCTGAAAATTCGGCTAATCGAACAGTCTAAAGAGCTATACTTAATCTTACCTATACTTCTAGTTACCGTGTTCCTGGTTGCTTGGTGTCAGCCTTTATTGGAGTCTTGGTTTTTTAACGGAGACTTTAAACAATGGATCTTTGATAATGTGACCAAGAACTATGATCAAAGAAACAGCATTGTTATCTCTTTCGCCTTGGGATTTATTGTGATCCCCTTTATTTTTACTATGACCGACGATGCCCTTTCTAGTGTTCCTGACTCCCTAAAGGCCGCCTCGGTCGCCTTGGGCGCCAGTCGCTGGCAAACCACTTGGAAGGTGCTTTTGCCTTCGGCAAGCCCAGGGCTTTTTGCGGGGACCATATTAGGTATGGGGCGGGCGATTGGGGAGACCATGATTGTGTTGATGGCCACGGGCAACACCCCCATCATTGATCTAAGCGCTTTTAACGGTATGAGAACCCTTTCGGCGAATATTGCCGTCGAGATTCCTGAAGCGCCCGTGGGTGGCTCGCTTTACCGGGTTTTGTTCCTTTCGGCGTTGATCCTGTTTGGCTTCACCTTTTTAATCAACAGCATCGCGGAGCTATTCCGCAACAGCCTGCGGAAGAAATATGCCGAGTTTTGATTCAGAAAAGGCCTTCCGTAAGGAACAGGTCAAAAAATTCTGGCGCGAAGGGGAATACAATGTCTGGTTTTCTACGACCAGCATTGGGGTGATTGTCTTAATGGCCCTTACGGTTTTGTATGTGGTGGTCTCCAACGGCGCTGCCGCCTTGTGGCCACGTGACTTGGCGTTGATTACTACTCACGAAGGTCAAAGGTATCTGGGTGAATTGATCCAAACCGAACATTTTGGCCCAGAGAAAAAAAAGCTTCGTTACCAACTTAAGATCGGTAACCGGGATCTGTATGGATTAGATTTTAAATGGATCCCAGACTCGGAAATCGAAAAAATCGAGTATCCAACAGATGCTTATACCCTAGAGCGCGAGGAATACGGGAACTTTTACGGGTTTTTAGTTCAAACCCAGAGCCCTGCGCTTGACCCCAGCCAAAAAGGCTTGGCCACTTTAGATAAAGCCAGCCATGAGGCCCAAGAAAAGCTTCATGTTTTAACCAAAGAGATTAAAGATCTGGCCTACCAGATGGAAGACTTGCGGCTTAAAATACAGGCGATTGAATATAAAAATGCAGAAGACCCCGCAGCCCTTCCACTCAAAGCCCAGATCGAGACTTTAAAAGAACATTTCGAAGGGTTAGTAAACACTCAAGCCGAACTGGCCCAAGCCGCGTTAGAACACCTAGCCATTTTTAAAGACGCCACTGACCGCCAAAAGTCGATCCCTAGAGGTTTGATCCATCGCTATTTCCAGCCGAATCAATTGGGGCTCGGAGGCAAATTGGCGGTTTATGGGAAACGGCTTTTTGAACTCTTTTTTGATGAGCCTCGTGAGTCAAACACCGAAGGGGGGCTGTTCCCGGCCATTTTGGGTACGGTGATGTTGGTGTTTATGATGAGTTTTGTATCCTTTCCCTTAGGGGTAGTGGCGGCCGTTTACTTGCGAGAATATGCGCGAAAGGGATTTTTGGTCCAAGCGATTCGTGTCGCAGTGAACAATTTGGCTGGGATCCCTTCGATTGTTTGGGGTATCTTTGGTTTAGCCTTTTTTGTCTATTTTGTAGGCGGCGGGATCGACGCCTTGTTTTTTCCTGAACGCGCACCCAACCCTGTCTTCGGGACCGGTGGAATGCTTTGGGCCAGCTCTACTTTGGGGCTTTTGACCGTGCCGGTGGTGATTGTGGCCACTGAAGAGGCCTTGGGCTCGGTTCCAGGTGAAATTCGGCATGGTTCGCTAGCCCTGGGGGCGACCCAATTCCAAACCTTGATGCGAGTGATTCTGCCTATGGCAGGTCCCCGGATTATGACCGGATTTATCTTGGCTATGAGCCGCGCCGCCGGGGAGGTGGCCCCCTTAATGATTACAGGGGTAGTCAAATTAGCCCCTACCTTGCCGGTGGACGGGCGTTTTCCTTTTATCCACCTAGAGCGCAAGTTTATGCATTTGGGGTTTCATATTTATGATGTGGGATTCCAATCGCCCAACGTCGAGGCGGCTAAGCCCATGGTGTTTGTCACCACTTTATTGCTTCTGGGCGTGGTGGTGTTGATGACCTCCGCTTCTATCATCTTGCGGAGCCGCTTAAAGAAGCGGTACGCAGGCCGGACCTTTTAAGGATTAGAATGAACGATACCCTTACCTACGATTCGGTGATGACCGTGCGGGGCCTCAACCTTTTTTACGGGGAGGCGCAGGCGCTGTTTAATATCGACATGGACATTCCCAAACATCAGGTAACCGCCCTGATTGGCCCTTCAGGTTGCGGCAAATCCACCTTTTTGCGTTGTTTGAACCGGATGAACGACTTGTTGGGCAACGTCTCCCTCAACGGCACCATTGAGCTTGAAGGCGGGGTTAATATTTACGACAAACACCAAGACCCAATTCAGCTTCGCCGACAGGTGGGCATGATCTTCCAAAAGTCCAATCCCTTCCCTAAGTCGATCTATGAAAACGTAATTTACGGACTAAGGATTGCCGGGGAAAATCACAAAGCCAAACTCGATGAGGTGGTCGAGTTGAGCCTCAAACGGGCCGCTTTGTGGGACGAGGTCAAAGACCGGCTCGACCAAACGGCCTTAGGACTTTCAGGAGGACAGATGCAGCGGTTGTGTATTGCTAGGGCTGTGGCCGTGGGGCCAGAGATCCTTTTAATGGACGAACCCTGCTCTGCCCTGGACCCCAAATCGACCGCCAAGATCGAAGATTTAATCATGGAACTTCGGGGTAACTATACGATTGTGATTGTTACCCACAACATGCAACAAGCCTCTCGGGTGAGTGATTACACCGGCTTTTTTTACGAGGGAAAGTTGATCGAGTTCGACGAAACCCAAACCATCTTTACTAAACCCACCAATCAACAGACCGAAGATTACATTACCGGCCGTTTCGGCTAAGGGAAGCTTATGACTATACAACTTCAAAAAGAAATCGAACGGCTCAAATCCCAGATCCTTTCGATGAGCGCCAAAGTGGAAAAAAACTTCCACGACATCACCGAAGCGGTAGAGACGGTGGATGTAGAGACCGCTAAGCGGATGATTGCGGGCGACGATGACATCAACACCATCGAACTCGAAATCGAGGAGGAGTGCCTCAAAATTTTGGCGCTTCACCAGCCGGTGGCGGTGGACTTGCGGCTGATTATCTCGATTTTAAAGATTAATAATGAGTTAGAGCGAATCAACGATTGCTCGGTGAACATTGGTGAGCGGGTTTTAGACCTTTCTAGTCAGTCCCCTTGTGTGGCCCGCTTCGACATAAAGGGTATGGCCAAAAAGGTAGGGGAAATGTTTTCTAAGAGTCTCGATTCCTTGTTAAATATGGACCTGCAATTGGCCATTGAGGTTTGCAGCCTCGATGACGAAGTGGACCAACAAAACAAGGAAATCTTCGCCCAAGTAACCGAGTGTATCCGTACCAATCCCAATCAGGTGGGGATTATGCTCCAATACGCCTCGATCTCGCGATATTTAGAGCGTATCGCCGACCTAGTCAGCAATATTGCCGAAGACGTGATCTACTTAATTGAAGGTTACATCGTCCGCCACCAGGACCTAGACGACCTTGATTTAGGCTAGTTCTTTAGTGGGGGCATTGGCTTAAATGCCCCTGGTAAAGGAGTTAAAAGGGCATTCGTCTTGATCGGTCAAAAGTTCATCCGCACATGCAGCCCAGGTTCAAATAAAAAATGATTTGGCCACGGGTCTTCTTTTGCCTGAAAGCTTTGGGGTAATCCTTCATTGTTGGGCCAATAGGTAAAGGCGAGCGAAGGTTCCATAAACAAGGTGCCTCCATAAGGAAGGCCAAACCTCAGTTTCATAAACAGTTGCTTGCCTTGGGCTATTTCCTCCCCGTTGGTATCCAGAAAGGTCTGCTGTAGGGGTAAAGCTTGTAAGGCGGTATAAAATCGGTCTGTTATAAAGCCCCGATAAGCCAGCGCGATCCCCTCTGAACGAATCGAGCCTGGGTATTCCTCCTCCCGGCTCGATTTAGCCCTGCCATAAGGAATCCCTATTGGCGCCAAATATCTCTAAGTTATTTTTTCTAGGGAAAGGGCGTGATTCCGGGAAAACCGGACCCCTAAATTTAGTTGGTGAAACTATAGAAATACTGTAGCAACTGCCCACATAAATTTCTTTTCATAACCCTTCATTGGACTGGGTTTATTAAGCCTCTGCCCCTTTGAGTAACATGGCCAGAAGACGACGGGCCCGAAGGCGGGCGCCTTGAGCCGGAGGGTTGGCACGCAAAATTTTAATACATTGACTCCGCGCCTCTTTGGATAGGTGGAATAACAAGGGTTCTTGTAGGGGTTTGGCAAGCCCAGATAAAGCTTGGGCTAGGGTTTGCGGGTCTAGGGCGCCAGTAGCACGGATTAAAAGCGAGGGGTCTAGTCCACCGACCTCCTCCCAAGGATAAAAGGCTTGGCGGGCCGCTTCGGCTAGATTGGGTTGATCCTCGGCCACAGCCAACAGATGCTCTTCGCGCTCGATGGGGGCCATGTCGGCCAGCAAAATCAGGGATTCTTCCAGTCGGTTTAGGTCCAACTCCCCCCCGTGGCCCAACGCCTCTAGGCGCCCAGCCAAACCTTGAGCGATCTGCCCAACTAACTCATTAGACAAGGGTCTTCGCTTTTTGTTTTCCGCTTCTAGGGCTAAGGGATCAGGAAGCCGCTGGGCCAGTTCTTCAGAAGGGCCCGCCCAGTGGCGAAGGGCTAAAGACTGGATCAATGGGGTTTCCTTTTTAAGGAGCAGATACAGTTCCTCTTCGGGAACTTGGGCAATAAAGGCAAAGGCTGCGGCCTCCTCGCTTTTTTCCGCTTGATCTTGGGCGACCTCCGCCTGGGTTTTGGGGGATTCCTTTTGCGCCTTGAGGATGGAAAGCTTTTCTAAGAAAAATCCTCTATGTAACTCCATCAAAAGACTACCCTCTTCGTCGGGGCGGTAGATGGTTTCGGCGGCAGATTCCAACCGTTTTCTAAGCCGTTCTGGACCTAAAACCGGTCCAAACACCTCTTTAGAGCGTTCAGGGCCAAAAAGGGCCATCAATTTAGACAGTTCCTGGTCGTTTCTGGCTTCAGCCAATTCCAAGGCCCAATCTGGCTGCCAGCGTAGCAAGTCACCTAGGTCGTTTTTAACCTGTTCTAATTCAGTAAGACCTTCGGGGAGGGGGGCGGGCTCTTCTTCGGCAGGTATGGGCGCTAGTTTTTCCGACTCCTTGAATAGTTCCTTAAATTCCTTGAGCTCTGAAAAATCGAGATTTTCCTCTTCAAGTTTAAGTTTCCTTAATTGTTTTAGATCTGCTTTAGGGCTTTGCGAGCGGCGAAGCCACAAGGTAGAACCTACCATAAGCACCACTAATAGGGCAGCAGTCCCCCAAATCCAGGCGAGCAGGGTTTTGAATCTAGCTTCTTTAGCCGGGTCCGGGCCCAAGGGCTCTGGGGTTAGATCTGGTTCTGGGGCGTCTTCGGGCTCGGGAATAATTAGGGTTTCGGTAGAGGTGATTGCTTTTTGTTCTTCTGCAAGGACGGGGATAGTTATAGCGGGCAGGGCCTCGCCTTGGGTTAACCAATCCTTTTGAGGGTCAAGCCCCAATAGGCCGCCTAGGGCGGTCTTGAGCGCCGCTGTTTGCGCCGAGGTTAGGCTAGAGGACGCAAGTTTTACCTTTACCGCTTCAAAGCCCCCGGCTCCTAATTTTTCAGTGATCTTTGGGAAAAACAGGCCGGCCTGTTTTCCAGCCTGTTTTCCAGGGCCAGGAATCGACTTGGGCAGATTTAAACTAAATTCGATCTCTACCTTGGGGATATCGCCCTGGTATCCCTGCGATTTTAGGGTGTTGGCTAAGAGCAGGGCCACTTCACTTTGCCCGCTTAAGGGGCTGTCGAAGCTTTTTGCGCCAGCGAGGGCGGGCCAAAAGAGAAGGATCGCAAGGAAAATACGCATAATAAGCCGTTGAGGTTTGGGCGAAGTATAATTAAATTGGTCCATCTCGAAAAGGGCAAATCGTTACTCTTTGTTACAAATGCTTACCCTCTGTTGATGATGCGCTCTAAAAATAGGGGCAAACTATCTTCAACGCCACCCAAGAGGCGTTCCTCCAGTCCGGCGCTGAGCGGGAGTCCAGCGCCGGGCACTACCCCTTGCTAAGCCCAAAAATATACGCAATAATAACTGATCGATTGTTCGATATATAACCTTATCTAATTGAAAATATGGACTCGAACCATACCGATCTTAGGAAAATAAAGGGTGAGCGAACCCGGACTCGGATTGTCGAAGCTGCCGACCAAATCTTAGAAGAGCAGGGTATCCGGGGGTTTAGTACCCGCAGCATCGCCCGGGCCGCCGGTTTAAGTCAATCAAGCCTTTATCATCATTTCCCTGATTTAGACGCCATCTTGTTTGATACGATGATGCGTAAGGTCAAATCGCGCATTTCGGCCCTGGAAGAGGCGCAATCTGCCAATGTAAGCGAATACTTTGTAAACCTCTTTGATAATATCAACGAAAGTTTAAGCCGCAACCACAGCGCAAAGGGCTTTTTTACGATCATGGAGCGGGCGATGTTTGACCCGGTTTTTTCGGAACGATTAAATCAAATGAGCCGCCACATTCAGGCGAGTTTATTAGAAACCTTGCGAAAGATTGGCGGCTCCAAGATGACCCCGGAGCACCTCGAATTAGCCTCCTTCGCGGTCACTATATTGCGGGAAGGTTACATCTCTCATGTGACCATGCATGGCGAAAAAAGCCCCTTTAATGATCCAGCCGGATTGGCGCGACAGGTGTTTGCCCTGATTGGCCATTGTATCGATAAAAGCGATGCGTAAAGCTAGTTTTCTCTTCCTTCTTTTAATGGGGCTGCCCCCCTTTTTATGGGCCCAAAAGCTGGACCCAGAACTCTTAAGGGAGTTTGTGTTGGTTGAGCGCCAAGGCAAACAGGTGGTTCAGGTTAGCCTAAAAGCGATCCTTAAACTCACCCTACAGCGCGCCCCTCAACTGAAGATTGCCAGCAACCGAACCCAAGCGGCGGCGCAGGTATATGAGGCCTCTCAAGGGATGGAGCCGATCACCTGGACCAACCAAATCAGCCAAACCTACTCAACCAGTCCGGCCAGCTTTTTGATTTCGGAGACAGGCAGCACCAGTTACATGAGCCTAACCGCAACTCAACAAAGGTTGCTTTCGACTGGGCTTAAGCAAAAGTTAAAAAGTGGGCTGTCTTACGGACTCACCTACCAGCGAGGTATCAGCACCACAAGCCTGGGAAGTATCGAGCAAAGTGGTGGGCAGGTGGGGGCTTTTACTGATTTAACCGATCCCGTTTATGCAGACGCGGTGATTTTAGGGGTCAATCTGCCCCTCTTTCAGGATTTGGGCGAGGTCAACGAGGTGCCCGAAAAACGCAGTGGTATTGCTGCCCAAAGGGCTGAACTAAATGCAGCAAAAGAGCGCCGCCAGATATTGGGACAGGTAGCTTCGATTTATTGGGACTTGGTGGGGATCAGTGAAAACATTAAAGCCCTAGAAAAGTCGGCCACCCTAGCCAAGCAGTTTTTAGAGGACAATCGGGTGCGCGAATCGGTGGGGGCTATTGATCCAACCGAGGTTAAGTTAGCGGAGGCTCAACTAGCTATGGCCGAAAAAAATCTTTTAGCCGCCAGGATCGACAAAAAATCCATTGAAGACCAAATCCGGGTGGTCTTAGGGTTGGGCAGCCTACCGATGGAATATGAACCAACTGAAACTTTGCAAAACCACTCTAAGCCAATGGGCAGCACGGAAGCTCTGCGCCGGATTATGGAGCAAAATCCTGAGATTAAAATTTTCGAAGAACAGATCAAATCTAACGATCTAGATCTAATAGAAGCCCAAAATAAGGTCTCTACCAATTTAGACCTTAACCTTCAATACCGCCTAGATGGCTATGGATATGACGCCGGGACGGCGGGTTCGGGCGTGGGGGATCCAGGACTGGCTGGGTATCAAGTAGGGCTCACTTGGTCGGTGCCCCTCTTTGACCACAAAAGCGAGCAGGTCTTGGCCCAGGCCCAACTAGAAAAGGCTAATGCCGAACTGCAACTTAGGGACGCAAAAAGCCAACTAGAAGTGACCTATGGTTCATTGCTACGTAACCTCGACCTAGGGCTGCAAACCATTGATTTAGCGCAAACATCGGTTGAACTAAACCAGCAATTACTAGAAAAAGAGCAGCAAAAATTCCGTTTAGGCAAGGCCACCAGTTACCGCGTCTCCCAGGTTCGAAGTGACCTGCTTGACGCCGAACTCTCCTTGACCTTAGCCAAGATTGGCTATGAAAAGACCTATCTGAATCTGACCCTGTTAACCGGCGAATTTGAGAAAAACTATGAGCTATAATCGCGCCCTTTGGGGATGCATTTTCCTTTTGTGGGCCGGGCCCGTTTGGGCGGAGGAAACCACTAGGCAGCTAACCAACGTCGAAACCTTGCTCCTGGCCCACAGGCCCTTGACCGCCTATTCGACTTACATGGGGCACTTGGAGCCGCAATCTCGGGTTATGATTGGCTCTGAAGTGGCCGGGGCGATTGAAAGGGCTGATTTTAGTGTAGGTGATCAAGTAAAAAAAGGACAGATGTTGCTCCAGATTGAAACCAAAAAGTTGGAGGTTCAATATAAACTGGCGCGCTCTAATGCAGAACTGGCCAAGGAAGACTACCAGCGAGAATTGCAGCTTTTCGCCAAGAAGCTCTCTACCCGAGCCCAACTTAACCAGCTCAAAAACCGTATGGAAGTGACCCAATACCAAATGGAACTGGGCCAGCTCGACCTTAAAAAGTCGCAAGTCACTGCCCCTTTTGATGGCGTGATTTCTAAAAAAATGATCGACCAGGGGGAGTACATCGGCATGGGCAAAGAGTTGGTCGAGATTTTAGATTTATCCCAAGTCAAAGCCAATGTTAACGTGCCTGAGCGCGAGGTGACCCAAGCAAGGCGGGAAAAAAAGGTAGAGGTTAGTTTGGACGCGGTTGAGGGTAAAATCTACGAGGGGCAGATCAGTTCGGTGTCCTTCGAGGCGGACCAAAAAAGTCGCAGTTTTCGCGTCGAGGTGGAGGTGCCCAACCCTAATGGGGAGTTACGCTCCGGGATGTTGGCTCGGGTACGGATGGTAACTAAGAGTTTATTTGACCAGATGATTGTCCCTCGCGACGCCGTTTTAGAAGATGAAAGTGGTTCTTATGTCTTTTTGTTGGTGGGCGAACAGGTCAAAAAAAATCCGATCAAAGTGGGGGTGGGGTTGGGCTCGGAAATCCAAGTGACGGCTGGGCTTAAGGCTGGGGATCAGTTGATTGTTGTGGGGCATCAGATGATTACCCATGGGGAACGGGTCAAACTTCTGCGTTCGGCTAAACAGGAGGCGCGCTAGCCATGCGGTTTGCCCTTAGCGATCTGGCCTTAGAGCGGCCCGCCTCGATCTATATTTTTATGCTGATTTTGATTGGCATGGGGTTCTCTGCATACAACGCTTTACCCCGAGAATCGGCACCAGACATACAAATCCCAATGTTGTTTGTCACCGTTCCCTATAGAGGAGCGAGCCCAGAAGACGTGGAAGCCTTGATTATCCACAAGGTCGAAACCGAATTGCAAGGCTTGGACAATTTAAAAAAGATTAGCAGTACTGCGACCGAAGGGGCAGGGATGGTGACCTTAGAATTCCAGCTAGGCACCGACATCGACGAGGTCCACACCAAGGTCAGAGAATCGATGGACCGGGTCAAGGGGGAGTTGCCTAAAGATGTGGAGGATTATTCGATCACCGAGATCAACCTCTCGGAACGACCGATCATGATTGTTAATCTCTCTGGCCACTTTGACGGGTTTCAGCTTAGAAACATTGCGGACGATCTAAAGGAGCGGATCGAGACCATTCCTGGTGTTTTAGAGGTCAAGCGGGCTGGGGGTCTGGAGCGTGAGGTCAAGGTCGAGGTGGACCCGGACAAGTTAAACTATTACCAACTCGACCTGAATCAAGTCTCAGACACGATTAAAAATGAAAACACCACCATTCCCGCTGGGGACTTGGAGGTGGGCAGTATGAAATACATGATCCGAGTCCCAGGCGAGATCAAAAGTCCCGCCGAGATCAAGGAGATGGTTATCTCCGCGCCGGGCGGTGTGCCGATCCATGTGGATGATCTAGCCCAAGTGATTTATGGCTATAAAGAGGTGACCAGCCGCTCAAGGCTTAATGGGCTTGAATCGGTGAGTCTGTCGGTCTCTAAAAAAAGCGGGGAAAACCTAGTGGCGATTGCAGACCGGGTCAAGGCTATCGTCTCCGAAGAACAGGCCCGCTATGGCGACAAACTTAAGTTTACCCTACTTAACGACGAATCCAAACGTATTCGCAGCATGGTCAGCGATTTGGAGAACAACATCTATACCGGCATGATTATGGTGGTAGGGTTGTTGATGATGGTGATGGGGTTTAAAAACAGCCTGTTTATTGGGGTCTCCATTCCCTTATCAATGCTGCTTACCTTTATCTGGCTTAGCTGGGCGGGGATTACCCTGAACTTTGTGGTGCTCTTTTCCCTGATTTTGGCCTTGGGTATGTTGGTGGACAACGCCATTGTGGTGGTTGAAAACATCTATCGACACCTAGAGACCGGTCTAAGCCCCAAAGAGGCCGCCCAGGTTGGGGTGGGCGAGGTGGCAATTCCGGTGATTAGTTCGACCGCAACTACGTTGGTGGCTTTCGTGCCCCTCCTTGGTATGCCGGGCATCGCCGGGGAGTTTATGGGGTACCTACCTAAAACCCTGATATTAACCTTAACCGCCTCCTTGTTTGTAGGACTGATTTTAAACCCAGTCCTTTGCTCGACCTTGATGCACCCACACAAGGATATTCAGCAAAAAGACGAAATTTCGATGGCCGAAAACAGCCGGTTTTTGCGGATGTACCGCAGCAGTCTGCTTTGGGCTTTGGAGAATCGGGTCAAAACCTTGTTTATGGTGATAACCGCTTGGGTGGTTTTGGCGATGGTCTATTTTGGAGTGGTCTTGCCCAAAGCGGGGGTGGAGTTTTTCCCCGGCAGTGAGCCCGGTTCTGCAACAGTGGAGATCGAGGCCCCCTTTGGCTCGACCCTGGCCACCAGTGATCAAATTGTCCGCCAGATTGAGGCCAGCTTGGTCCCCTACCAGCCCCATACCGAAGCGATTGTAGCCAACGTGGGCCAGCCCCAAGGTTCTGGCGGGAGCAACGGGGGACGGACGAGTCACCAAAGCCACATTACCTTAAGTTTTCCCGACTGGCAGGAGCGTGATATCAAACCGAGTCAGGTGGTCGCGGAAATAAGAAAGTCATTTAGCCAGTTTGGTGGAGCCTTGATTTCCTTGTCTAAACCCAGCCAAGGCCCACCGACGGGTAAGCCGGTCAACCTGGAACTAAACGGGGTTGATCCTAAAGAGCTTAAGCGGCTCTCGTTGGATATTCAGGGGAAAATCAAGGATATTGAAGGGTTAGTAAACCTGGCCGACAATTTTTCTTCGACTCGATCTGAAATTCAGGTTCGCCTAGACCGCCAAAAAATCGCCCAGATGGGACTCAATACCATGCAAGTAGCCAACCTAATCCGCACCGCCTTTAACGGGCGCGAGGTCTCAACTTGGCGCGTGGGCAAGGATGAATATGACATTGTGGTCCGCCTAGACCCGCGTTTTCGAAATTCGGTGACCGATATTTCGGGGCTGTATTTAAAAACCCCGAGTGGCCAATCGGTGGCTTTAAGTGAGTTGGCAAAGGTCTCGACTGAACCGGGCAAGGGTTCGATCCGCCATATTGGCGGTAAGCAAGTGATTACCATCAGTGGCGACGCCGAAGGGGTTCCAGGCGGAACTGTACTCAAACGGGTGCAAGAGCGACTGGCCGACTTTGGGCTGCCTCGGGGTTATAGGATCCGTTACACCGGTGAGGACGAGTCAAGAAAAGAGATGCAGTCCTATTTGGGCAAGAGTTTTTTAATTGCCATTTTTTTAATCTTTTTAGTTTTGGTGACCCAGTTTAACTCAGTTTTGTTGCCATTTATTATTCTGACGGCCGTCTTTATGAGTTTTATGGGGGTGTTTTTAGGATGGATTATTCATTGGTCGCCGCTCTCGATTATGATGGGCGGGATTGGAGTGATCAGTTTGGCCGGGGTCGTGGTTAACAACGCGATTGTTTTAATTGACTATATTAACCAACTCAAAGCCCAAGGAAAAAGTACCCGCGACGCCTTGGTGCTTTCAGGGATGCTGCGTATGCGGCCAGTATTAATGACCGCCATCACCACTATTTTAGGGTTGGTGCCGATTGTTTTAGGCATGGATATTAACTTTTACCGTTCTGGGATTGTAGCCTTTGGCTCTGAATCGGCCGCGATGTGGCAGCCCATGGCGCGTAGTGTGATCTATGGCTTGGGTGTAGCCACGGCCCTGACCTTGATTGTGGTGCCAGTGATATATTCCTTAATGGAATCCGTTACGAATTGGAGCAATAAAATAATGGCCCAAATTGGGGCCTTATTGTCCAACCCCAAAGGGACTTGGACCCAGTTTAGCACGGGCGCGCCCCTTTCAGAGCGCCTTGCCCGAACCCTTTCTAATTGGGGCAAATCATTAAAACCGGACCCCGCTAAAGTCGCAGCTAAAGCCGCCCAAAAAGCGGCCAAAGCCTCTTTAAAAAATGGGACAAAATTAGTCAGCAAAAAAGCAGTCATCGGTGCCCCTAAAAGTGAGGCACCCAGCGAGGCAAAAACCGAAGACGAGCCTCCCCAAAAAGGGCGAAAAATCAAACTGCCTCCTTGGTTGAAACGGAAAGAAAATGGCTGAATTTTTACTTAGAGAGGCGTTTAATCCTAAGGGGGTGCAGGAGCAGGCGGGGCGGCTATTGGGGGCTTGGGCCGGATTTGACCGGGTGGGGTTTGAAGAGGCGGTTTGTCCTAAATTAGCGGCGCTGAATTTTGGGGAGCGGGCGCAGTTGATTCGGGAATCGCTTCATGAATTTTTGCCGCAAGCCTACCCAGAGGCCTTGGCAATCATCCTCAAAGCCTTGCCGCCCGAACTGACACGCTCCGAGCTTTTGGGCATGGATAATTTTATTATCTGGCCCTTAGCCCAGTTTGTTTCGAGTTATGGGATCAATCATTTCGAGTTGTCGATGGGGGCGCTTTACCAGATGACCCGCTGCTTTTCGGCAGAAGGGGATATCCGCTTTTTTATCGAAAAATATCCCCAAGAAACCTTGGCGCGATTGGCCGAGTGGGCAAAGGATCCTAACGTCCATGTGCGTAGGCTGGTCTCTGAGGGCACTAGGCCAAGGCTTCCCCTCTGTCGGGCCCTCCCGGCTTTTAAAAAAGACCCTAGCCCGATCTTGCCCCTTTTAGAAGTGTTAAAAAATGACCCTGAACTTTATGTGCGGCGTTCGGTGGCCAACAACCTTAATGACATCGCCAAAGACAATCCCGAGGTAGTGGTAGCGTTATTGTCCCGGTGGAATCAAACACCCAGCCCAGAATTAGACTGGATGACCCGCCATGCGCTGCGCTCTTTGATCAAAAAAGGGCATGCCGGGGCCTTGGCGCTTCTGGGATATGGAACTTTGGGTTTGGTCGAACTCAAGTCGCTTTGTTTGACCAAACCGCGCTACCGCCTAGGTGAGGAACTGCGCTTTGAGGCCAGGTTATTTAACCCCCAGAGCCGCCCCCAACGGCTGATGGTCGATTTTGTGGTGCATTACCAAAAGGCGGGTGGTAAGCTTAGCCCCAAGGTTTTTAAGGCCGCTAAACCCACCTTGGGGCCAGGTGAAACCTTAGTTGTATCCAAAGGGGTCCAGCTTGAGCAAAGGTCCACCCGCGAGCATTATCCAGGCCTGCACAAGCTAAGTTTGCAGATCAATGGGACTTCAATGGGAGAGGTTCCCTTTATTTTGGAAATCGACTAAGCGGTGGCTTAAAAATCACCTAGAAACATGGCCTATAGCCAGGATTTTTTAGAATTTTGTTTAGACCAATTAGACGGGCTTGAGGGGCTTGTGTATAAACGGATGTTTGGCGGGGTAGGGTTGTATGCGGAAGGCTGGTTTTTTGGGCTGATCGCCGAGGACCGACTCTATCTAAAAACCGACGAAACTAACCGCCCAGATTTTGAAAAATTAGGGATGGGCCCGTTTGTCCCCTTTGCGGACAAGGCTTACTCTATGGGGTATCACGAGGTGGCAGCCGAGATCTTAGAAGATTCGGAGACCCTATTTAAATGGTCCAAAATTGCCCTTGAGGTGGCGAAGCGGGCTGGGGGAAAGAAAAAATCTAAGCCCATAAAAACCGGGGCTTAAGTAGGAATTATTTAAATTTGGCCGATTTTCCTCTATTTCCTTTGCCAAAAATCGGTTAGGGTTTCGCCTAGAGAGGGGAGTAACTTTTGAGGATTACATGCAGGTATCAACCACCAGATTTGGTTTAATTGAGGTCGCTGACGAGGAAGTAATCCTCTTTCCCGAGGGTCTTTACGGCTTCGAGAAGCAGAAGAGGTACGTTGTGATTGACCAAGAAGAGGCTGGGCCGTTTAGGATGTTGCAATCGTTAGACGAACCTGCCCTGACCTTTGTGGTGGTGGACCCGGTGGCTATTTACGCCGATTTTAAGATTGAGCCTAGCACCGAAGATTTGGCTTTGATTGACGCAACCAAAGGGGCCGATCTGGCCCAAATGGCCATTGTTACCTTAGGCCGACGTTTAGAGGAGGCGACCTTGAATTTGGGCGCACCTTTGATTGTAAATCGAATTTCCCACAAGGGCGTGCAGGCAGTTTTAAACGATACCGATTACACCACCAAAGAACCACTGATTCCCGATCCAGAGGCCTAGTCAAAGAGTTTGGGGTTTGTTAGAGTAGGTCAAAAACAAAGTGGGCAATCATGGCACTACCATCTCTCTTAACTAAACAACGGCCCATTTTTTGGGCTATGGCCCTGTTTATATGGGCAGAAGAAGCCTTTGCTATGGACTGGGCAAAGGCTATGCAGCTTTACTACCGTGACTTCAATCCGATGAAAGAGATCCTGATCTTTTTTGCCATGATTGTTGCCACCGGGGTTTTGACCTACTTCTACCAAAAGTACAAAAACAAAAAACTCGAAGAAAAGCGCAAGATGCGGGAAGGACGAGGGCAAAAGCGCGGTTTCGACGATTACCTCTAACGGCCTCGGCCTAACCTATGCCCCCTTTAGTATCTTGTCGCGCCATTAGGAAGGCCTTTGGCGCCCAGCCCTTGTTTTGCGACCTTAGTTTAGGGATCGAAGAAGGGGAAAAATTAGCCTTGATTGGCCCTAACGGCGCTGGAAAATCTACCTTACTGCGCTTATTGGCGGGCCTCGAAGACCCTGACGAAGGGGAGCGGGTCACTAAGCGAGGTCTTAAAACCGCTTGGCTGGCTCAATCGGAGGATTTCAGCAAATTTAAAACCGTGGGTGAAGCCTTGGGCGAGGCTGCAAACGCCCTCGAATTGGACCCCCTGGTCAAGGAGGGTTTGGTCGAGCGTTGGATCCAAGAAACTGGGTTTTTAGGCGTGGCTCAACCAATCGCGGTCCTTTCTGGGGGCTATAAAAAACGCCTCGCTATCGCCCGCGCCTTGCTCCCCGAGCCTGAATTACTGTTTCTCGACGAGCCTACCAACCACTTGGATTTAGAGGGGATTGAGTGGCTTGAGGGGCTTTTAAACCAAGCAACCTTTGCTTTTGTTTTGGTTAGCCATGACCGCCAACTCCTAGACCGAGTGCCCAAACGGATAATTGAGCTAGGAAGCCATTACCCAGAAGGCTACCTTTCGGTTTCTGGACGTTGGCATGAATTTTTGGAAAAAAAGGAAAAATTCCTCGCCGACCAAATCACTCGCCAGTCCCAACTAACCAACAAATTCCGTCGCGAAACCGAATGGTTGCAAAGAGGCCCTAAAGCGCGGGGCACCAAGGCCAAGGGACGTATAGACGAAGCCGGAAGACTAGAGGAAGAGCTTCGTCAAATCAAACAACTCAACCGCCCCAAACCCAAAATGGGACTCGATTTTGAGGCAACCGGGCGGCAAACAAGAAGGTTGGTAGAGGTTTATAACCTTGGACTTGACCGAGGGGAAAAACATCTTTTTTCGGGGCTAGGGTTTAAACTGTCTAATGGGACCAGACTTGGTTTGATGGGCAAAAATGGTTCGGGAAAGTCGAGCTTAATGTCCCTGTTGACCGGGGATTTACAACCTAGCCGGGGGACCATTAAAAAAGCGGACGATTTGAGGGTTGAATATTTTGACCAAAATCGAGAACAACTAGACCCCCATATCCCGCTTAGAAACGCCTTGAGTAAAACCGGGGATTCGGTGGTTTATCAGGACAAAGAGGTTCATATAATCACTTGGGCTAAGCGGTTTTTGTTTAAACCGAGCCAACTCGAATTACCCGTGGGCCAGCTTTCGGGTGGGGAACAGGCGCGGGTTTTAATCGCTCGGTTGATGCTGCGTCCGGCCGATTTGCTGCTTCTTGATGAGCCTACTAACGACCTAGATATTCAAAGTTTAGAGGTCCTGGAAGAGTCGCTAATGGAATTTCAAGGTGCGATTTGTTTAGTGACCCATGACCGGGCCCTATTAAGCCGAGTGGCTACGGGTCTTTTGGGACTAGACGAAGAACACCCACAGCTTTATTCCGACTTTGACCAGTGGGCCCAAGCCCAAGTTTCTAAGGCTCCGGCCACAGCTAGTCCCAGCGCCCCACCGCCTAAGAAACCCAAAACGGTTCAAGCCTTAAGTTACCCAGAGCAAAAAGAACTTAGGCAGATTGAAAGCAAGATTGCCAAGGCGGAAGAAAGGGTTCAAGAGTTGGAGGCCTACTTAGCCAGTGAGGACGCGGCCCGCGATTTAGTGGGCTTGGAAAAAAAGTGGCAGAATTTGGGTGATGCCAAGGCGGAATTGGAACGTCTTTATGGCCGATGGGCTTACCTGGACGCGAAAGCCGGGGAAACCACCTGAAATATAAACCGCAAGATTCCAATTAGTTACCTTTCTTTTTTGGGGCTTCCCTTGACGGGCCTCCATCCTTTGCTTTATCTGGTTGCTTTGTGTTTTTCCCACACTTATATATAGTCCTCCTATGAGCTTCGTTGTCATCGTCGAGTCCCCTACCAAAGCTAAAACCATCAAAGATTTTCTCCCCAAGGGGTATGAGGTGGTCGCTTCCATGGGTCATATCAGAGACTTGCCACAATCGGCGGCGGAGATCCCGGAAAAATACAAAAAAGAGAAGTGGTCCCAATTGGGGGTCAATGTCGAGAAGGACTTTGAGCCGCTCTATGTGGTCCCCAAGGACAAAAAGAAGATGCTTAAGGACATCAAGGCATTGGTGGACAAAGCAGATGAATTGTTGCTGGCGACTGACGAGGACCGCGAAGGGGAGTCCATTTCCTGGCATTTGCTAGAGGAACTCAAACCCAAGATCCCGGTCAAACGGATGGTCTTTCATGAGATCACCAAAGAAGCGATTCAAGACGCGCTAAACCATTGCCGCGAGGTGGACTTAAATCTAGTTCGGGCTCAAGAAACTCGGCGTATTTTAGACCGGTTGGTCGGATATACCCTAAGCCCTCTGCTTTGGAAAAAGGTGGCCGCCGGGCTTTCGGCTGGGCGGGTGCAATCTGTAGCGATTCGGCTATTAGTCCTTAAAGAACGTGAACGACGCGCCTTCCGTAAGGCGGGTTATTGGGATTTAGTGGCCGAATTAAACAAAAAAAGTGTCAGCTTCGAAGCCAAGCTTTATAGCCTCAAAGGTGAGCGTATTGCCCAAGGGGCCGATTTTGACGAAAATACGGGAAAACTAAAAGAAGGCACCAAACGACTGCTTTTAGACGAAAAGTCGGCGCGAGGTTTAGAAAACGAGTTAAGTGGGCAACCGATGAAGGTTTTGGCGGTTGAAGAAAAACCTGCCACTAGCAAACCCTCGCCCCCCTTTATTACCTCGACCTTACAACAAGAGGCCGCGCGTAAGTTGCGTTTGAGCCCTAGAAAAGCCATGCAGGTCGCGCAGGCGCTTTATGAGCGCGGGTTTATCACCTATATGAGGACCGACTCGGTTAACCTCTCCGAACAGGCGATTAAAGCAGCCCGCAAGTGTGTGGAAAGTCTTTATGGCAAGGACTTCTTACCCAAAGAGCCTCGCGAGTATAAAACCAAATCCAAAGGGGCCCAAGAGGCCCACGAGGCCATTCGCCCGGCAGGTTCGACCTTTGAACCACCCAACAAAACGGGGCTTAAAGGGGTGGAGTTGGCGCTTTACGAATTAATCTGGAAGCGCACCGTCGCCAGCCAGATGAAAGACGCCCAACAGCTCCACTTAAGCGCCCAGTTTGAAGTGGGCCACGCCCAGTTTAGGGCTTCAGGGAAACGGATTTTGTTCCCTGGATTTTTTAGAGCTTATGTCGAAGGTAGCGACGATCCAAGTCAGGCGCTTGAAGATCGAGAAATTTTGCTCCCCGAGATGAAAGCGGGAGATTTAATTGATCAAAAAAACCTAGAGGCCAAATCCCATGAAACCAAGCCCCCGGCCAGGTATTCCGAAGCGAGCTTGGTCAAAAAATTGGAAACCGAAGGGATTGGTCGGCCTTCGACCTATGCTACTGTAATTGATACCATTCAAAGCCGGGGTTATGTGGAAATTGTCAGCCACACCCTGGTGCCCACTTTTACTGCCTTTGCGGTGGTCGAGTTGTTGGAGCAACATTTCCCCGATCTGGTCAATCCAGGCTTTACGGCCCAGATGGAGCTTAACCTAGACGAAATTGCGTTAGGCGAGAAAAAGTGGCTGCCATACATGCAGGAATTTTATTTAGGCCCAGAGGGTTTAGAACAAAAGGCCACCCTTAAAACCGAACAGATTGCCCCTGGCGAATTCCGCTCTTTGCAGTTTGACGATCTAACCGCCAAGGTTTGTATTGGCCGGTTTGGTCCCTATTTGGAATCTAAAGAGGGTGATGAGGTCAAGACCGCCAGCATCCCCAAAGAGATGACTCCGGCTGATCTCAATCAGGAGCAAGTGGACCTGATCCTTATGCAGCAAAATAAGGGGCAGGAAGAGCTGGGTATCCATCCCGAGTTCCATGAGCCCGTCTTTTTGTTTAACGGCGCTTACGGGCCTTATGTGCAGCTTGGCGAGGCGATTCCCGATGGGCCTAAGCCCAAACGGGTAACCTTACCCAAGGGGCTTAGGGAGGATCAAGTGGATATGAAGGCTGCTTGCGCTTTATTATCCCTACCGCGCCATTTAGGGGACCATCCTGAGTCGGGAGCGCCAATTAAGGCGGGCATTAGCCGCTTTGGTAGTTATGTAGTTTTAGAGGAAAAAGGCGGTACCAAAGATTTCCGCACCTTGCCTAAAGAGCTTTCAGTATTAGACGTTGATTTAGAAAAGGCGCTTGAATTATTTGCTGAAGAAAAACGCAAGGGCCGCAAAAAATCGGAACCCCTGCGCGATCTGGGCCCACACCCGACCGATCAAACCCAAGTGGCCATCTTTAACGGTCCCTATGGGGCCTATGTTAAACATGGGCTGCTTAATGCGTCTTTGCCTAAGGATGAGCCTTATGAAACTTTGAGCATGGAGCGGGCCCTTGAACTCTTAGAGGCCAAGTCCAAGGTCCAGGGAACTAAAAAGGGTCGGCGACGTCGTTAATTGGGATTTAGTTGAAAAAAGTTTGGGCATGCCTATAATAGCCTCAAGCAAACCCGTATGAGATAGGGGATGGGGTTAAAAACGCTTAAAGATTTTCTAAACGAAGCCGCCGTCGGGGTGCAGAAGGACATGACCTTTGGTCATTACCTCTTCACCTCGCGCCCCCAAAGGCTTGACCTGATCTCTAACAATTTGGTGGGGATTGCGGTTCGAGTAGGCAGCAAAGCCTTTGTGATTGGGGATGTCTCGAATAATGGGTTTTCCTACGCCCAAGAGATTCCCCGCCAACCGGGCCTTTCTGAGGCTCGGCTGCACAAAAAAATCGATGAAATGGCGGCTAAGACCCATAACCGAGTCTTTCCCTTTACCCTTTATTTTGAGGGCGATGCGCGCACGCCAGAGTTGGTGACCCATGGCAAGTTGGTAAACCACCAACTTTTTATGTTACTAGCCAACCAAGAGATCGAGCGCGAGTGTGGATTTGTGCTTTATAAAAAGGGGATCAAGCGAGGTGATGATCCTAACCGGTTTTACGATAAAATGGAGACTTTGCTTAAACGCTCAGCCCGATTAACCCAACGAAAGCAAAACGACCAAGCCAGTCAAGTGGCCACCAACATTGCCTTTTTAAACCTCATTGGTGAGATTGGCGCCCCCCCCGAATTTTATCTGCAACTCTTAGAAAGCTATAAAAACCGCCCAATTTACGTTAAGTATGGGGTTTATATGGCCGATGAAACCGAGGCGCTTCGGCTTTATAGTTACGCTTTACATAAGGACGCAGAGCGGTTGGTTAATGAGAGAGATGCCAAAGCCAAACGAATCTTGGCCAAACAAAGTTATTTTGACCAATTAAACAAACAGTTCGACACCCGCGAGTTTTTAGAAACCGTTTGGAAAAAGGGGATCGAATATTACAAGCTTAATTACATTCCTTTTCCCCATCCGACCAATAAGGAAGAGTCAGAAGAGTTTGTAAAAAAGATGAAGGAATACACGGGCCACTTGGAGCTTTTAGCAGATTCAGACTACCGGGACAATTCGGAGCCCAACAGCTTTGAGATCTTTTTGGCAGAGTCTTATTATTGGCACTTGATCGACAAGGACGCAAAATACCTAAACAAGGCTTTGATCCTTTCAGAGGTACAAGGGATTATGTCGAGTTGCTTTATGGAAAAGATGGCCGAAATCGGTTGGGAGGATAAGCCCCGATAAAAACCGGGGCCTATTACCTTTAGCGAACGCCTTTGGACAATAGGTGGTCCGAGTATTTAGCGTCCACGCCTTGAATGTGATTGACCAGCCAGTCGGTCAAAAACTTCATCACATCCACGCCGATCATGAAGTTTGAACTACCAGTGAACTGTTTGTGAAGGTCAGTCACTTTGGAAACAAACGCTTTGTGTTCGCGGGTATGGTCTTCCGTTTCAGGGTAACCATGTTCAGCAAACAATGCCTCTTCGTAGGTGAAGTGCTGATCGGTGTATTTTAAGAGCCCATCGAAGATGTCACCCAGCACCGCCCGGGAGTCACCGCTAGACATAGCATCCTGTAAGGAGTTGATCATGTTGATCAAAACCTTATGCTGCTCGTCGATCGACGGAATTCTAACACTTAGGTTATCATTCCAGTTTAACAACGCCATAGTATTCTCCTCGATTGATTTTTGCCTGTTTTTCGCCTAGTCCACCGTCAAGACTTGCAAATGAACCGACCTTCTGTTTATCAAAGTGTAGGCAAAAAAACAATTTTTTTTTCCTTATATTCGATTATTCGACCTAGAATCCACGTTTTCGGACGATTTTAGACCCCTTAAAGCCCCCAAGGAGTGGTTAGCGATGACAACAAAAGAAATTTTAGAGCGGTTGGTCAACCACCAAGACTTGAGTGAAGCAGAGGCGGAGCTTTTAATGGGGCGGATGATGGGCGGCGACTTGAGCCCAGTGGAAACCTCAGCCCTCTTAATCGCCTTGCGCTCTAAAGGCGAATCAACCCAAGAATTAACCGCCTTTGCCAAGGTAATGAGAGCCCACGCGACCCCGATTGCGGTTGAAGGGGATCTGATTATTGATACCTGCGGGACCGGGGGGGACGGCTCGGGTTCTTATAACCTTTCAACCACTGTGGCTTTGTTATTGGCCGGGGGCGGCTATAAGGTGGCTAAACACGGCAACCGCTCCATGACCAGCCAGTCGGGCAGCGCCGATCTTTTAGAGGCATTAGGGGTTAAGATTGACTTAAGTCCTATCCAAGTCTCTACCCTAATCGCGGAAACCGGTTTTGGCTTTTTGTTTGCCCCCGCCCTTCATGCTGCGATGAAACATGTGGTGCCAATTAGGCGCGAGTTGGCTATTCGTACGGTCTTTAACCTTTTGGGGCCCTTGACTAACCCCGCCGGGGCCAATGTGCAGATCATTGGCTTGTTTGATAAAAACCGGGTCGGTCAGATTGCGCAAGTGCTAGCGGCCTTAGGCAGCAAGGCCGCTTACGTCGTGGCCGGAGAAGACGGTCTTGATGAGGTGAGTATTGGCGGCATGACCCAAGTGGCTAGATTAAAAGATGGAAAAACGGAAAGCTTTTTGTTTGATCCGACAGCCCATGGATTTGCTTTGGCTGGGCTGGATCAGATCAAGGGCGGTAGCCCAAAGGATAACGCCGAGATTACGCTAAGCCTTTTATCTGGCCAGACCGTCGGACCCAAGCGGGACCTACTGGCCATTAACGCCGGGTTTGCCATTAGTGCGGCCAAAGACTGTGGGATCAAAGAAGGGATCGAAGAGGCTCAAGGACTGATTGATTCGGGTAAGGGGCTCTTAGCCGTGCAGCGGATTCGGACGCTTAGTCATGAGGTTTAACCTTTGAATATATTAGATAAAATCAACCGAAACAAACAGGTTGAGGTTGATCAGCGTTTGGGAAGAATCACAGCGTTAGTCAAGGGACCCAAAGACCAACGGAGGCCCAAGGATTTCCGGGGCGCGCTGACCGGGGAAGAGATTCGGGTGATCGCCGAGGTTAAAAAAGCGAGCCCTTCGAAGGGGGTGATCCGCTCAGACTTTGACCCGGTGGCCATTGCGTTGGCTTACCAAAAGGCGGGAGCGGCTTGTTTAAGTGTATTGACTGAAGAGGCGTATTTTCAAGGGAGTAACCAATATCTTTTGGATATTAGGGCGGCTGTTGAACTGCCTATCTTACGAAAAGACTTTATTGTGGACCCTCGCCAGATTCGCGAAACCTACGAGCTGGGCGCGGACGCTTTGCTATTGATTTTGGCCAGCTTACTTGATGAGCAACTGGACGAGTTTTACGCTCTAGCCAAAGGGTATGGCTTGTCGGTTTTAGCCGAGGTCCATGACCGTAACGAATTGGACCGCGCCAAAGAGCTTGGCTTTGATTTGATTGGGGTTAATAATCGAAACCTCAAAACCTTCGAAACCAGCCTTGCCACCAGCTTAGAACTGGTGGACGCAATGCCTCAGGGAGTGGTTAAAATCAGCGAGTCTGGAATCGGGGACTGGGCCGATTTGCAACGTTTGCAGAAGGCTGGGTACAATGGGGTTTTGGTAGGGGAGCGATTAATGCGGGCAGTGGACCCAGGGCACGCGCTACTTGAGTTACGAGGAAAGCTATGAGCCGTCCAAAAGTAAAGATCTGTGGCCTGACCGACGCGGGGCAGGCGTTGGCGTTGGCTGCTATGGGAGCCGATGCCTTGGGATTTGTTTGTTACCCCCTTTCCCCTCGCTACGTCGAGCCCGAACGGCTGCCAGGCCTGATTGCCGGCCTGCCGCCCTTGGTTAAAACAGCCGGAGTTTTTGTAAACGAACCCCTCGATTCGTTGGTGGAGATTGTCACCCAGTCTGGGTTGGATTTGGCTCAACTCCATGGGGAAGAGTCGCCCGAATATGCCCAAGAACTGGGCCGGTTGGGGATTCGCTGGATTAAGGCGGTTCGAGTTGGGGGCGCTGAAGACTTAGCCGGGCTTGAGGCCTACGATTGCCCCTGTTTTTTGCTCGACGCAAAAAGCGGCAAAGCCATGGGCGGCACCGGGGAAACCTTCGATTGGAGCCTTGCCCAGGAGGTAGCCAGAAGGTATCAGGTGATTTTGGCGGGAGGGCTTAACTTGGGGAATCTAGGTGCGGCTCTGGATCAAGTTCAGCCCTACGGTATTGACCTGTCCAGTGGGATTGAGGTGAGCCCTGGGGTTAAGGATTTAAAAAAGGCGGAGGCGATTTTTTCCTTTTTGGGGACTAGATGATCAGCCTCCTGCTAAAGTTTTTGATCTTTTTTTTAGGGATGTATCTCTTGTATCGGCTAGCTAAAAGGGGCTTAACCTTGTGGATTCGGGGGCTCTTGGCGGGCCCTGCCCCACAAGCCCCTAGCGAATTGGTCGCTTGTGCTGCTTGCGGGGTATTTTTTGACCCGAAGTTGGCTATCAAAAAAAAAGGGTTTCTTTTTTGTAGCCCCGCTTGCCAGACGGCGGGGCCTAAACCAGAGGCTTAAAAATTAAATTCGGACGATTGCCGAGTGGTGTCGCCAAACATGATTTTATGGCGCTCCCTTACCTCATTGGTCCAAAGGGATTGCAGATAAATCAAGACTGCCGCAATATCTTCATCGCTTAATTGGTCTTTAAAACCCTTCATCGAACTCGTGGGGTCTAGGCTGCCGTTTTTGACGGTCTCAAAGAGTTCGCGGTTGGAATGGTGCCAAGCATGGGCGGTGCTGTCTAAGGCAGGAGCGATAAAGGTGCCGTCTGGTTTAAGACCGCCTGCCAGATGGGCCGCATCCTCACCCACGGCCTTCTCGCCGTGGCATTTTTGACAATGTTGCACATAGAGTACTTGGCCATTTTCAACCATGCGGTTGCGGTTGTTGCGGCGCATTTTAGACATTGGCAGTGCCACCAAACCCACCGCCAGCGCTATAGCGAAAAACATCCCCCACTGGGCCAGTTTTTTATATTTGGCCACATCTTTGGCTTCTTGATCGTTATCTGGCAGGTTACTCACGGCACTCCAAGGCAAAGGTTAGATAAGCCCCAAGGATAAAAAAATCCGTCAAAAGAAGCAAGCGGCGTAGATTATCCTTTAACCGCGCCTTGGGTTAGCCCCGAGATAATCTGTTTTTGGAAAACAGCAAAAGCAATCATCACGGGCAAACTAGCGATCATCGCTCCGGCCATTAGGTGTGCCGTATCCACCCCAGAGTGGCTGGCGCGGTAAAAGGCGAGGCCCAAAGGGAGGGTTCGCATTGCGTCTGAACTTGTGAGAATCAAGGGATGAACGTAGGCGTTCCAGCTTACCAAAAGGCTATGAATAGCCACCACCGCCAAGGCGGGGCGGCACAAGGGCAGGATAATCGAAAAAAATATTTTTATATCCCCCGCTCCTTCTAAGCGAGCCGCCTCTTCTAGTTCTTTAGGCAAGCTGAGCATATATTGACGCAGCATAAAAATACCAAAAGTCTCGGCGACCATGGGTAGGATTAGGGCCAAATAGCCGTCATAAAGACCTAACGCTTTAATCAAAATAAACTGGGGAACCATTAAAACCGCCCCTGGGATCATTAACTTGGCCAGGATCAATGCCATTAATAACCCTCGCCCACCAAAGCGGCGGCGGGCCAAGGCGTAGGCAGCCATGGCGTCGAACAACAGGTTTGAAAGGGTTATCCAAAAACTTACCCAGACTGAGTTGAAAAAATATCGGCCAAAGTTGCCTTGGGTCCAAACTTCAGAATAATTGGTTAAGGTCAGTCGGTCCCATCCTGGCCACAGGGTCGAGAGCCCCAAATGGGTCCCCCCTTGGGTCAAGCTACTGGTGAACATCACCCATAGTGGCACTAGGCTTAGAAGGGCTAGTGACATTAAAAACAAGTGGATCCTAATCATCTTGACCATAGGTTCAAGCCGGATTTGAGACTATTCGAATACTAGAATGTATTGTTTTGATAAATTGGGTAATTGCAATACCGGGTCTAATCCTGTAACAATCCTTCGACTTGATCAAGGTCCAAGGGAGGAAGCCTAGACTTGGCAGGCATTAGGAGGAGAGTTGAACCTTCAAAACAAGATAAGCCGTACTGGAAAGTTATACCCAATCTGTTGTTTCCTTGACGGCGGGTTTTTTTTTGTCTAACAAGGAAAGCAACCCATTTTTTTCCAAACCGCCCAGGGTCAACTGGGCTGTAGTTTAAAGACGCAATGATTACAATCAAAAAGGGTTTAAATCTGCCGATCTTAGGTAAACCCTCGCAGAAGATCACGCCGTCGCATCCGGTGAGTCGGGTGGCTATTCTAGGCCCAGATTACCACGGCATGAAGCCCTCCATGGCGGTTAGGGTGGGCGACGAGGTTAAACTAGGACAAGAGCTTTTCCAGGATAAAAAAAATCCTGGAGTGGTTTTTACCGCCCCTGGCTCGGGGACCGTGGTTGAAATCAATCGCGGCGACAAGCGGGTCCTGATGTCAGTGGTTATCGAGCTTAAGGGCGATAAAGCGGAAACCTTCGATAAATGCGCCTTTAAAGATTTCTCTGGCTTAGACGCCCAAAAGATTGAAGAAAATCTGGTTAAATCGGGGATGTGGACCGCCTTTCGGACAAGGCCCTATTCTAAAACCCCCCATTTGGGCAGCCGACCGGTGAGTATCTTTGTTACCGCTATCGACACGGACCCTTTTGCTGTGGATCCGGCAGTGGTGGTTGACGAGCATGCTGAGGCCTTTTCGGCGGGATTGGAACTGCTTGCTAAGCTGACCGAGGGCAAGGTTTATTTGTGTAAAGAGGTAGGCAGCAATATCCCCTCTGGGCGTTCAGCCTCGACCTTTATCGCCGAATTTAAAGGACCTCACCCAGCCGGATTGGCCGGGACTCATATTCACTTCCTTGACCCGGTGCATGCCCATAAAACGGTTTGGACCGTTGGCTATCAAGACGTGATTGCGATGGCTAAACTCTTTGAAACGGGGCGGCTCTTTACGGACCGGGTTGTCGGGTTAGGTGGAAGTCCTGTGATTATGCCACGCTTGGTTAAAACCCGTTTAGGTGCCTCGTTAGACCAATTGATTACCGGCGAGATTCGCCCTGGATCAAACCGGGTGATCTCAGGTTCGGTACTTTGGGGCCACAAGGCCGAAGGGGAATTAGCCTATCTAGGCCGTTTCCACAATCAAGTTTCTGTGCTCCCTGAAGGCACTAACCGAGAGTTTTTGGGCTGGTTAAAGCCTGGCTCAGAGAAGTTTTCGGTTAAGCGAGTATTTCATTCGGCGCTAAACCCGAAACACCTCTTTGATTTTACGACCAACTGCGGTGGGTCGGATAGGGCGATGGTGCCTGTGGGTAGTTATGAATCAGTTTTACCCATGGATATGGAACCCGTCTATTTACTCCGCTCTTTGATAATTGGAGACACAGACCAAGCCCAAGCCCTCGGGGCCTTGGAGTTGGACGAAGAAGATCTGGGGCTTTGCACCTTCGTTTGCCCTGGTAAGTATGATTACGGCCCGATTTTGCGGCGGAGCCTGACCCAAATCGAACATGAAGGCTAGATGAAACCTTTAAGAAACCTGCTGGACGCCATCCACCCCCATGTTGTTAAGGGGGGTAAATTTGAGAAGTTGTACGCCATTTACGAAATGGCCGATACCTTCTTGTTTACCTTAGGCAAAACCACTAAGGGCGGGACCCACGTTAAAGACCAGCTTGATCTCAAGCGGATGATGATTTCGGTGGTCATTGCTTTGCAGCCGGTCTTGATCATGGCTACTTACAACACTGGGCTGCAAGCCAACCGGGCCCTGGCTCGTCTGGGTGTGGTTCGCCCAGAGGGTTGGCGGGGCAGTGTCTTGGCAAATCTCGGTATCGGTTTTGACCCTGATTCCATTTTCGCTTGTATTGCCCACGGATTACTCTGGTTTATGCCCATTTTCCTAGTAGTTCAGCTAGTTGGCGGTTTTTGGGAGTCCAATTTCGCCCTGATCCGCGGTCACGAAATTAACGAAGGATTTTTGGTCACAGGCTTTTTATTTCCCTTAACCTTACCCCCAACCATTCCCTTGTGGCAGGTTGCTTTAGGGGTTAGTTTTGGGGTGGTGATTGGCAAAGAGGTATTTGGGGGAACAGGCAAAAACTTCTTAAACCCAGCTTTGACTGGACGGGCGTTCCTCTTTTTTGCCTACCCTGCGCAAATCTCAGGGGACGCGGTCTGGACTGCTGTAGATGGCTTTAGTGGGGCAACCCCCTTATCCTTGGCTGCAAGCAGTGGTTACACCGGGCTGACCGAAGCTTACAGCTGGTTTGACGCCTTTGTGGGCACCATCCCTGGTTCAATGGGGGAAACCTCGACGTTGGCCTGCTTGCTAGGAGCCGGATATTTGCTGCTGTCTGGCGTGGCCAGTTGGCGGATTATGCTTTCAGTGTTGGTTGGGACGTTTGTCTTTTCTAGTATTTTATATCTGATAGGCTCGGACACCAACCCCATGTTTAGTGTCCCTCCTGGTTGGCACCTCGTCTTGGGCGGTTTTGCCTTTGGCTTGGTATTTATGGCAACCGATCCGGTTTCGGCGTCCATGACCTTTAGGGGGCAATTTGTTTACGGCGGATTTATCGGGTTTATTGTGGTGATGGTGCGGGTGATCAACCCGGCCTACCCCGAAGGGATGATGCTGGCAATCCTTCTGGGCAACACCGTGGCCCCGCTGATTGATCACTATGTGGTCAAAGCCAATATTACTCGGAGGAAGCTGCGCAATGTCTAAGGAATCTCCCAAAAAAGTAATCATGGTGGCCGTGGTTACCTGTTTGGTCTGTTCGGTCCTGGTGGCCAGCGCTACGGTTGCCTTAAGGCCTGCCCAAGAGCGTAACAAGGCCTTGGAGACCAAGAAAAATATCCTCCAAGCGGCTGGTATTTATACCGAGGGGATGGATATTGATAAAGCCTTTACCCAGGTTGAGCCCCGCTTGGTGGACCTGGAGTCGGGTACCTTTAGTGATGGGGACCCTTCTCGATTTAACGCGATTAAAGCCTCTAAAGACAGCAGTACCAATTATCAGATCCCAGCCAATCTGGACATTGCTAAGATTCGCCAGCGTGCCAAACAGGCTTTGATTTACTTGGTAAAAAAGGACGACCAGATTGAAACGGTAATTCTGCCGATCTATGGCAAGGGGCTGTGGTCCACCTTGTATGGCTTTGTCGCCCTGGCGGCCGATGGCAATCAGGTTAAGGGCCTTACCTTTTATGAACATGGCGAGACCCCTGGTCTGGGCGGTGAGGTGGACAACCCCCGCTGGAAAGCCCAGTGGCCCGGTAAAGCGATATTTGACGGTAAAGGTAATTTAGCGGTCAAAGTCGATAAAGGTACGGTTAGCCCTGATTCGCCAATGGCGGTCCATCACGTAGATGGCTTGGGTGGGGCAACCTTGACCACTCGCGGGGTTAACAACCTGATTCGGTACTGGATGGGCGACAATGGATATGGCCCGCTACTTAAAAGCTTTAAAAAACAAGGAGCCTAAACATGAGCCAAATGACGGTCAAAAAGGCCTTACTTAGCCCGATTTTCGACAACAACCCAATCATGTTCCAGGTCCTGGGCATCTGCTCAGCCCTGGCGGTGACCAGTAAGTTGGAGACGGTTTTTGCTATGTCGGCGGCGTTGATGTTTGTGACTACCTTTTCAAACATCGGCATTTCAGCGATTCGAAACCTGATCCCTTCGTCAATTCGGATTATTGTGCAGATGGTAATCATCGCCTCTTTGGTTATTGTGGTGGACCAAATCTTAAAGGCCTACATGCCCGCTATTTCTAAGCAACTCTCGGTATTTGTAGGGCTGATTATTACCAACTGTATTGTTATGGGTCGCGCCGAAGCCTTTGCCATGAGCAACCCGGTCGGGCTTTCAGCGGCAGATGGCCTTGGTAACACATTGGGTTATTCGTTGCTTCTACTGGTGGTTGGCGTGATTCGCGAACTGACTGGTTCGGGCAAACTTTTCGGTTTTAATATCCTTACCCCCATTACCGAAGGGGGCTGGTATCAAACCAACGGTTTGATGATCCTGCCACCCTCGGCCTTTTTTATCATCGGATTCTTAATCTGGGGACTTCGTACCTGGAAGACGGAACAACAAGAGCACGATTAGGAGGCCCTGAATATGGAACATCTGTTGAGCCTTTTTATCAAGTCCGTCTTTATCGAGAACATGGCTTTGGCCTTTTTCTTGGGGATGTGTACTTTCCTGGCGGTCTCCAAAAAGGTGGAAACCGCAGCTGGACTTGGAATTTCGGTGGTTGCGGTGCAGGCGGTGACGGTGCCTGCTAACAACCTGCTTTACACCTTTTTCCTTAAAGAGGGTGCGCTCTCCTGGGCCGGTATGCCGGAGGTGGATTTAGGGTTTTTAGGTTTTATCTCTTATATTGGGGTGATCGCGGCCATTGTGCAAATTTTAGAAATGGCTTTGGATAAGTATTTTCCACCCTTGTATAATGCCTTGGGTATCTTCCTGCCCCTGATCACGGTTAACTGTGCCATTATGGCCGGTTCTTTGTTTATGGTGGAGCGGGATTACAACTTTACCGAGTCCGTGGTTTACGGGGTTGGTTCAGGTGCTGGTTGGGCACTGGCTATATTGCTGATGGCCGGGGTTCGAGAAAAATTAAAATACTCTGATGTGCCACATGGGCTTCGGGGTCTAGGGATCACCTTCATTACGGCAGGACTGATGGCCATGGCCTTTATGTCCTTCTCAGGGATTCAGCTTTAATCCGGGCCCAAGCCCGACACCATAGATAGCTATGACATTGATCATTTTGGGCGTGGTGATGTTCACCGCGATTGTCCTCTTTTTGGTGGCCTTGATCCTCGGTGCCCGCTCTAAGCTGGTACCCAAGGGAGATGTTAACGTCCAGATTAACGGCCCCGATCACGTAATCCAACTCTCTCCCGGTTCTAAGCTATTGGGAGCTTTGGCGGACAAACAGATCTTTTTAAGCTCTGCTTGTGGCGGCGGGGGAACCTGCGGCCAGTGCCGGGTTAAGATCCACGAGGGCGGTGGGGATATTCTGCCGACCGAGTTGAGCCATATTAGCAAAAAAGAAGCCCGCGAAGGCGAGCGGCTGGCCTGCCAAGTGGCGGTTAAAAGGGATATGAAGATCGAGGTGGAACCCGAATTTTTAGAAGTCAAAAAGTGGAAATGTACCGTTCGTAGTAACAACAACGTGGCTACCTTTATCAAGGAATTGGTAATGGAACTGCCGGCTGGCGAAGATGTACCCTTTAGGGCTGGTGGTTACATTCAAATCGAATGTGGTCCCTACGATATTCAATATAAGGATTTTGAGGTCGCCCCCAAATACCGGGGTGATTGGGATAAGTTTAATATCTGGCAATACCACGCCGTTAACCACGAGCCCTGTATTCGGGCCTATTCGATGGCTAACTACCCCGACGAAAAGGGCATCATCATGCTCAACGTGCGGATTGCCTCGCCCCCGCCTAATAAGCCAGGGGTTCCGCCAGGGATTATGTCTAGTTACATCTTTAACCTGAAGGCAGGTGATCAGGTTACGATCTCGGGTCCTTATGGCGAGTTTTTCGCTAAAGACACGGACGCCGAGATGATCTTTGTCGGTGGGGGCGCCGGTATGGCCCCAATGCGCAGCCATATCTTTGACCAGCTAAAACGGCTCAATACTAAACGTAAGGTAAGCTTTTGGTATGGTGCCCGCTCTTTGCGCGAAATGTTTTACTACGAGGACTTTGTCCAGTTGACCAAAGACCATCCGAACTTTGTGTTTCATGTTGCGCTCTCGGACCCTTTGCCTGAAGACAATTGGACCGGGGCCACAGGTTTTATTCATAACGTCTTGTTCAAGCAGTACTTGAAGGACCATGAGGCCCCAGAGGATTGTGAGTTCTACATGTGTGGCCCGCCGATGATGACCTCGGCGGTGATTAATATGCTGCAAAGTCTCGGTGTAGAAAAGGACAATATCCTGCTCGACGACTTCGGAGGCTAAAAGGCTTTGCCCATGGGTTGGTATTCACCAAAAAAAGGGCTCCTTTTGGGGAGCCTTTTTCTTTTGCTCTCTTTGGCAGGCTGCCTGAAATCGGCTCCCGAACCAGTGGAGTTGCGGGGGCGAGCCATGGGGACGTCCTATAAAATTCTCTATCTTCCCACTGCTGAAACCCCTGAAGAGTCGGAAGTTCAAGGCATGGTGGCCTTGACCTTAAGTCAGGTCGAGCAAAAGATGTCCACCTATTTAAAAGACTCCGAACTTTCTAAACTTAATCAAGCGGTCAAACCAGGAGTGTATCCGGTCAGTAAGGAGACCTATCGGGTTTTAAGTGAGGCCCTAACCTTGGGATTAGAATCAGGTGGGGCGCTGGATATTACAGTGATGCCCTTGGTGGACCTTTGGGGTTTTGGTCCGACCGAACAAAAGGGGATTCCCCCAGAAGATCAGATTCAAGAGGCGTTGGCTAAAACCGGGTTGGATAAGTTGGCCTTAGACCCCAAGGGTGGGCAAATCCAAAAAAAAACCAGCAATTTGACCCTGGACCTTTCTTCTATCGCCAAGGGATACGGAGTGGATCAAGTCTCTGATTTACTTAAAAATCTGGAGATCAAAAACCATATGGTCGAGATCGGCGGGGAGATTCGGGTTTTAGGCGAACGCCCTGGTGGCGGGGCTTGGAGGATTGGGATTGAGGAACCGGTCCCCGAAGGTGGGGTAAACCGAGTGGTTGAATTGAGCGACCAATCGATGGCAACTAGTGGCGATTATCGCAACTTCTTTAGCGAAGGCGGTAAAAACTATTCCCACACCATTGATCCCCACACAGGCCGCCCGGTGATACACGATTTAACCAGTGTTAGTGTGATCCATTCGAGTTGTATGACCGCCGATGGCTGGGCGACAGCCTTAATGGTCTTAGGCGAGAAAAAGGGATTCCAACTGGCTGAAAAAAAAGGGTTGGCCGCCTATTTTATCTACCGCGACAAAGACTCCCTTAAAACCCGTGGCACCGCTGCGTTTAATCAACTACTCAACCCCGAAGCGGGCGAATAGCGGCCTCAAACGAGTTCTATATGGAAATGATTGCTTCGATGCTGGTGTTTGGTTTGGTGATGCTGGGGATGTCTCTAGGAGTGATCTTTGCAGGCAAAACGATCAAAAAAAGCTGCGGTGGTAGCAGCAATTGTGATGTGGACGAGGGGAAGATTCCAAGTTGCGACTTTTGCGAGAACCCAGAGGAAGAAAAACGGGTCTGCGAGCGGCGTAAACGGCGGGTCAAAGAGGCTCAAAGCCGAATGCTCAAGCCCTTTTAAACCACTGGGCAAACCCAGCAAAAAAACCGGTTTTGACCGGTTCTTTAGCCGAAGACAAAATCCGTTTTTCCCGCCCATCTACGGCCAACCAAGCACTTTGTAACTTAAGGGTCCCCGCGCCTTGGTGTGCGAAGCGTGATTTATCATGGGTCACTTGGTGAACCAGATTTTTAAAGTCAATTTCTTGCAAGTGGGCCCCTTCTTCAATTAGTGGTTGTAAACAGGCAAACTCAATAGCGGCCAAGAGTTCGGCTGGGTCGTCGTTTAAATCAAGCTGGCCATAAGGCCCGGCTATTTGCTCTAAAAAATCGGGTGCTTCCAAATCGCCGGTTAATAAAACCAGTGGATTTTTAGGGCGCCTGTTGAAGATATCCAAGAGATCCTGGCGAAGCGCCTGATCGTAGTCATCGAAACACCAAACAAAGGCGTCGAAGTCCTGTTCCTCCATCAAACTTTTGAGCCGCATCCCTCCGCGTGCCGTTTCGGTTGTAAAACCAAAATCTTGCATCCGTTGGTGCAGATCTTCAGGGAAGTCGTTGGCACAAACCAGTAAAAGTTTTAGGTTCATCTTGAGCCTTAGGGTTTCCCCAAGGACTACCAGACCCGCCCAAACCTGTAAACATTTCCCCGAGACCGCGGTGACCGCGAACTCTTAATTAATCATCTAAGCAAAATCTACGCCGATGCAGGTCTTTCGCTACGTTCGACATCAACAAAATAAGGAAGAACTGATCGATTTTTTATGCCGCCGGTTCCCCTATCACCCTCGATTCAAGTGGATTGAACAGGTAACAAGCGGGGCCTTGACCGTAAATACGGCCAACGCTAAGCCTGCACAGATATTAGAGACCGGCGACCAAATCGAATACCGGAGGGAGCGGGCCTTAGAGCCAGCGATAGACCGGCGGTATAAGATGGTTTATGAAGATGAGTTTTTGTTGGTGGTGGAAAAAAACGGGAATATCCCCATCGTAGAGTCGGGCCGATTTTATCAAAACACCTTGATAAACGTCCTCAAAGAGGAAGAAGGCTACTCAGAGTTATTTGCGGTCCACCGTCTGGATAAGGAGACCTCTGGCTTGGTTTTGGTGGCTAAAAGCGCGGAGATGGCCAAGGCCATGGGTTTTCAGTTCGCCAAGGGGGAGACGAAAAAAATATACCAAGCCGTATTAATTGGCCAATTGGAACAGGAGGTTTTGGTGGATCAGCCCATCGGCAAGGTCAAGCCCGCAGGGCCGGAGACCGTGCGGATTCGCCAGCTAATCGAGGCGGGAGGCAAAGCGAGCCAGAGTATCTTTAGGCCTTTGGCCAAGGCTGGTGGGCTAACCTTGGTCGAGGTAGAACTGCTGACCGGGCGGACCCACCAGATTCGCTGCCACGCCGAATGGCTGGGAATGCCGATCTTGGGGGACAAGCTTTACGGACAGAGCGACGAGCGGTTTTTGCGGATCTATCAGGGCGAAGAAGAGCCGATTTTTGGCGAGTTTGGCCTCATCGACCGGCAATTATTGCACGCCGGAAAATTAGGTTTTTTCCACCCCTCCTCCGGCGACTGGCGCGAGTTCGAC
>Ga0156797_152_pt4 | contig 36671 bp, 29 predicted proteins | sample RifOxyD2_FD_112098 | JGI IMG/M metagenome (GOLD analysis project Ga0156797, IMG submission 112098) | Candidatus Lambdaproteobacteria bacterium RIFOXYD2_FULL_50_16 | reverse complement strand
GACGGTCAGGTCGATGCTTTTTGGGAACAAGAGCTTAACCTTTACGATATCGCTGGCGGTGTGGTTATCGCAAAAGAAGCAGGCTGCCGCGTAACCAACTTTGCAGGAGAAGAGGTACTTAATCCTAAAGAGGTTTTAGTCACAAACGGCCTTTTAACCAAACCCTTGGTCACCTTAATGTAAATATCGAATAACATCTTAATGTTGCTTATACGACCAAAGTCGGTTATGTTTCAATGTCGGTTTTTTCTAACCAATAATGAGGAACGATGAGGATTTTAATCGTTGAGGATTCAAGTCTCGCTCGTAATATGCTTCGCGGCGAGGTTAAAATTCACTTTCCAGAGGCCCACTTTATTGCTGCGAACAACGGCCAATTAGGGTTGGACAAGTATCTGGAGCTTTTTAATGCCAATCAGGCCCCTGAATTGGTCTTTTTAGACCAACTTATGCCGGAAATGGACGGGATTGAAGCGGCCAAAGAAATTCTAAAAATCAATCCTAAGGCCTACTTAGTAATGGTAACGGCTAACATCCAAGCGAGCACCGAAAAAGAAGCCTTGGGTATCGGGGTCAAACATTTCTTAAATAAGCCAATAGACCGTGTCCGGCTGGCCCAGGTGGTTTCCCATTTCCAAAATGAGCATCAATAATGGCCAATTCGTCTTCGATACTAAACGAAGTACAAAACGATGCCTTCAGTGAATTGGTCAATATCGCCATTGGCAAGGCAGCGGCTACTCTTTCGTTGATGATTGAACGGAAAATACTTATTCAGATACCCAAGATTGATCTGGTAAAATCGGAGGACTTGGCTGATCGGTTTATTGCTCTTTTCGGGGACCGCGCTTTAGGTGTTACCATCCGTTATACTGGGCTAATGAGTGGGGCGGCCACCCTGTTTTTTGAAGAGCGAGATGGCCGGACCTTGGTGGACCGGCTCTTGTCCTTGCATGCAAGCGACGATTGGCGTGACGATTGGGATAGCCACAAGAATGACTCGCAGGCAGAACCGGAGGTTCCAGAACAATTTAGTGACTCTGATAAAGAGGCTATAATTGAAGTGGGCAACATGTTAATAAACGCCCTATTAGGATCGGTGGGAAATCTAATTGACGTTCGGTTTGAATACTCAGTGCCTGAACTTAAAATGAACTACAACTTTCAGAACGAACTGGCGCGGAGTGAAAAATATAATGCCTTTTTTATTGAAACTATATTCAAGGACGATGAAGAAACAATACAAGGCTATTTAATCATGTTATTTGAATTAGGGAGTTTTATGGATAAGTTTTTATCCAAACTCGATCAAATGACCAGCGGCGAAGCGTTTAACTAAACTAAGGCCGGGTCCATGGATACTTTGTATCTGAATGTATTACAAGCCCTCGAACAAGGGGTTTGTATTTTAGATCAGGATTGGAATATTGTTTTTTGGAATCACTGGTTAAGCGAAAAAACTGGATTTCCATTAAATACTACCCAAGGCCAATCCTTTTTCCATCTGGTGGTCCCCCGAGCCCGGCAATACCTTAAGCAGCGTTTTGAACAGGCTTTAAGTGCCGGTCAGCCTGATTTCCTGTCCCAGTCTTTTAATCAATATATAATCGAAATCCCCATTGATTACAGTGAAAACTTCTGCCAAATGCAACAACGGGTGTTACTCAAGCCTCTTTCAGACAGCCAGGGCAGGCGCTTTCTGACTGTTTTTATCCAAGATGTCACCTTGGAAACCGACCGCATTTATAGCCTAAATTTTCACCGAAAAAACTTGGAAAAAAAGGTTGCTGAACGAACTAAACACCTAAACGAAGCCAAACATCAACTCGAAACCAAGGTCCTAGAAAGAACCTTAGATCTGCAATTGGCTAAAGAAGCTGCCGAATTGGCCAACAAAGCCAAATCCGACTTTTTGGCCAACGTAAGCCACGAAATCCGCACCCCTATGAATGCGATAATGGGGATGAGCCAGTTGGTTTTAGAAACAAGCTTGACCAACGAACAAAAGGATTTTGTTGAAATTGTCTATCGCTCGTCTGAATCGCTTTTACGCATAATCAATGATGTTTTAGACCTATCCAAAATCGAAGCTGGGCGCATGGAGTTTGCATCAGAGCCCTTTGATTTAAATCTGGAAATTAAAGATATACAGGAGTTTTTTATTCCAGAATTTGAGAAAAAGGGGCTTTATTTAAAACTCCCTTCTTTTGAAAAACCCCAATTTATTTTAGGGGACCCGCTGAGGCTTCGACAGATATTGCTTAACCTGATCGGAAATGCCCTCAAGTTTACGGAGCATGGAGGGGTCGAACTCAAAATTAGAAAGTTTTTAGACGTCACCCCCAGGCTGATTTTTGAAGTGTACGACACAGGAATCGGTGTTCCTCCAAGTCAAAGCGAATTAATATTTGAAAGCTTTACTCAAGCAAAGGTGGAGTCTGTTAAAAACCTAGGGGGTACAGGTTTAGGACTGACCATTAGCAGGCGCCTAGCGCAAGGGATGGGGGGGGTGGTTTACTATAGCCCTAACCCCAGCGGGGGCAGCCTCTTTGGCTTAGACCTACCCTACCGAATGACCGAAGCCCCGGTTTCCATAGAATCTAGTGACACCGCCTTTAAGGACCGGTTAGAGGGGGCTAGATTGTTATTGGTTGAAGACAACCCCTTTAATCAAAAACTAGCTCTTTTGATGTTGGAAAAACAAAAGGCCGTAGTGGTAGTAGCAACGGACGGGAAAGATGCGCTTTTTAAACTAACAGAAAAGCCGTTTGATTTGATTTTAATGGATCTACGCATGCCCGAAATGGACGGCATAGAGTGCACTAAGGCCATACGCCAAGGAGGTAATGGGCGCTCTAAGGCAAATGTTCCTATCGTGGCTATGACGGCCAATGCCTATGATTCAGATCGCCAAAAATGTTTACAAGCGGGGATGAATGGGTTTGTTTCTAAACCTATTAATAAACAAATCCTGCTTTCCACCCTTTATAAACTACTGAACTAAACCCGCTCCTCAATTAAATTGCGTATAGCCTTTTCATCGTTGGCTACTTCCAGACAGCGGGTTTCTCGCTCTTCGATACCTTCAAGGCTTTTCGGACGTTTGGGTTCTTCCCCTGTCGCCAATTTATAGGCCTCCGCAAATTTAGCCGGGTGAGCCGTGGCCAAGCAAATTACTTCATTATAACCTGATTTTTCGGCCGCTACCATACCCACCGCGGTGTGAGGATCAAGGGCAATACCCGATTTAAAGTAGCGCCCCATCACTTCTAAACATTCGACTTGGTCTGCCCGGTGGGCCTCAATCTCCTGGTTGGCCAAGGTTAAAAGTTCGGGGCTTAAATGAATGGCACCTAGTTTCTTCAACTGATCCATCCAAGCCGACACTTGGCTCGGGTTTTTCCCTGAAAGGTCGTATAAAAAACGCTCAAAATTACTGGCCCGCTGGATATCCATGCTTGGGCTAATGGTCGGTTTAACCGCTTTGGTTGAATAGTCACCTGCCTGAAAAGCTCGGGTCAAAATATCGTTTTCGTTGGTCGCCAAGATCAATTTTTGGATCGGTAACCCCATCGCTTTGGCCATAAACCCTGCGTAAATGTCCCCAAAGTTGCCGGTGGGTACTGAAAAAACCACTTTTGGCAGGCCCGTTTTTTCCCGCCACCTAAAATAGGCAAAAAAGTAATATACAATCTGGGCCATTACTCTAGCCCAATTGATCGAATTAACCGCTGCCAATTGGTACTGGTCTTTGAACGCCAAATCGCCAAAAAGGTCTTTGACCCTATTTTGGCAGTCGTCGAAGGTACCTTCGAGGGCAATATTAAAGACGTTGGGATCGGTCACACTGGTCATTTGCAGCGCTTGGATCGGGCTGACCTTACCCTTGGGATGTAGGATAAAAATATTGATTCCAGATTTGCCTCTAACCCCGTGAATGGCCGCCGAACCCGTATCCCCGCTGGTTGCGCCGACGATGTTAAGCTTCCCGCCTGATTTTTTGAGCAGGGCTTCAAACAGGTTTCCTAGAAACTGCAAGGCCAAGTCTTTAAAGGCCAAGGTAGGCCCGTGGAAAAGCTCCAGAACCCAATGGTCGCCTGCTTTTTTAAGCGGGGTTATGCTTGGATGGTCAAAGCGGGCGTAGGACGCCTCAATCAACTGGGCAATCTCAGCCGCACCAAATTCGGGTGCCATGTAGGGCATGAAGATCTCTAAGGCCAAGTCTTGATAACGAAGTTGGGACAATTCTTCGAGCCGTCCTGAAAGGTCTGGCGCCGATTCTGGCAAATAAAGCCCTCCGTCACGAGCTAGGCCCTCTAATACCACTTCTGAAAAACTTAGGCTTTCTCCACCGCCTCGGGTTGAAATATACTTCATGGCGTTTCCTTTTTTTGCTTAAATCGATGCCCGACCCATTCCTTGAGCGAGCCAAAATCGTAATTGATTTTAAAATAATTGACCAGCCCAATGGCCAGGGCTAAGAGCAGTGGAAAATAGATCATAAAGATGGAACCCTTACCTTGCGAAACCTGCGCCCGCCCTTGAGAATAAAGGGCGTAGTAGAGTATCATCATTAAAATCATATAGACAAACCGCATGGATTTGGGGTTTCGCGGGTCGTGGATTCCCATGGGCAGGGCAAAAATACCAAAGACCAAACAACTCAAAATAGTAGCAATGCGCCCGTGGAATTCGTCAATATATTCAAACTGGTCCTTGCTTCCCGCCTTGGCGCGTTCAATCTCGCTGCGAAGCCGCCCAACCGACATTTGCATATCGTTTAACTGCGGACCCTTTGAGGGGTCTCGGTAGCGGGCGGGAAGATTGGACCGGTCTCGATTAGGCGGGGATAGATTATAGTCTAGCTGGGCAAATTGGATTAAACGGTGGTTCTCCTCTTCTCCAAGCTGATGGATACGACCATTGTATAGCAGCAAATAAATCCGTTTTTCAGACTCTTCAAAGTGGATACGGCCAGTTTGAGCCTCGATCATCGATTTGCCTTCTGGGTCTTCCCAATCGGCTATAAACACGCCTTTAAGCAGGTCACCCTCTTGTTCAAAGATATAGATACTTTTCTGGCCAAAAAAATTATTAATCTTGCCTACCGTAAGGTTGATTTTGGTTTGGCGTTTTAAGATCTCAAACTTTAGTTCCTCTAGGCTCCTAACCCCCCAGGGGCTTGCCCACATGACCAACCAAGTGGTGATTAAACCAACTAAAAAGGCCAACGCCATAACCGGGCGAAAGAGGTAAGACAACGAAACTCCAGCAGCCCGCATGGCGGTAATCTCTGAATCCTGCCCAAGCCGGTGTATGCCTACATAAGTGCCAATCATCAAACTAATAGGCATTGAAAGCATCAATATGGTAGGAACACTGTACACCACCATCCAAATCAAAGGGGCCATTTCTAGGCCAGTCGCCTTTAAAAAAGGAACAAATTTGTAAATCTGATCCATTAACATAATTGCAGTTAAGACCCCTGTCCCCATAGCCAGAGGGAAGATTAACTCCAAAAAGCAATACCAAAAAAGAATCATGTTTTTGGGGGTAATAGGTATAGTCTTAAGCGCCTCACCACAAAATTTCGGTGGAAGGTTTCGATCTGGCCCAAAAAGGTCATTTCTCGGGTTGGCTCAGGCTCCTGTAAGGTTGGTTCCCGGCACTCTCCAACTGGGCAAGCGGCCACAAAACGGTTCCGAGTTTCGACTAAAAACTCCGCACATTCATCTGGCGGGCAAACGACCAACGCTCCCGCCTTGGATACTGCCTCGACGGGGCTCCACTGGTTGCGTATCGGCTTTTCGATGCTATAAGGCCAAGGATGGTTGGGCAAATAGAGACTTAAGGCCCCGGATAGATGATATTCGCGGCTAATAACATAAGTTGGAAGGTATAGCTTATTGTTTTTTAATACTTCCTCGATCTGTTGGGCCGTATCCTCCCAACCTAAAACCTTGGCTAAGCGAGTTTCAGGATAATCATGATTGAGGGGGTTAAATTGGAGTTGCCAGTTCAGTGCGCCAGCGAAAAGAAGATTCCAAAGCATTCCAAAAACCAAGAGTCGGCCAAAGTTTTTTCGTTGGCCCTCCCGGCGGCGCAGCACCAAAAACCGGGCCAGCAGCAAAAAGAAACTAAAATAGGCGACGTTTACCCAATGAGGGTCCGTCCCCCTACCACGAAAACTGGTAAGGGTAAAGATCACCATGGGCACCATCCCTGTGGCCATTAAAAGCCGGTAGAGCGAGGCGGGTGTGCCTTCAGTCATTTTAAGGGGCACTGGCCCCATCCGGCCACTTAAAAGTCGCCGCCAAAAAAGTAGGGAAAACACCAAGGAAAATAGGGCTAAGTGGCTTAAAGTAAAGATAATAAAATGAATACCAAACTTAGCTCCAGTCATCCCTTTGTTAAAATTATAAGTAAATGTCACCCAATCGTGGGTTTGATTCCAGTAGAGGTTAGGGGCTAATATAATAAGGCATAACAATCCGCCCAGATAGGTCTGGGGGGCCCAAAGCAAATGGCGCCAATTTTTATCCCAAATAATAAACACCACCAAACCCACTGGCAAAAAGGCCATGATGTATTTCGACTCGGCTCCTAGACCTAAAATCACTCCGAGGGCTATCATCCAATTCAGATTTTGTGTTTGGATTAATTTAACTAAAGTAATCAGTGCTAAAAGCCAAAATACCATGTAGGGCTGGTCAATGTGCCAAAAAACGGACCCCGCCGAAAAATAGAGGGTGCCTTCTAATATTACTGCGTAGGCTAGGGCCGTTGCTTTATCGAAAAGAAGCAACCCTAGTCGGTAGGCAATGTATAAAATTAATATTGAAAAAAGGATCGAGCCCAGCTTTAAAGTCGCCGGATTGTCGCCCCCAATCAGGGTGGCAAGTTTCATCGTCAGAGCAACCATCGGGGGATGCTCAAAGTAACCCCATTCGGGCCACCGGGACCAGACCCAATGGTCGGCCATGTCTGGATGGACGTCTTGAGAAAAGGCTACCAGTCCCCAAATCAGACCATGTATCATAAGCAACAGACCAATTGCATAGGGCGAGCCCATCCAACGGTCAAATATGCGATTTCCGGTGGGAGTGGGGGTCATAAGCTTTGGTTACGGCCAGGGTGATTAACAGCTCTTGATGGACACACCGCCAGACTACGAAGCGCTAGCCATTTGGTCAATCGAACCAGGTCAACTGAAGCTATTTCTAACTAAGCTGGCTCAAGACGGTTGGATTATAGGTCAGTAAGTCTCAAAATCCTGGCCAAATCAGATTGATTTTAATATGATTGGGGTCTCGTACCAACATGGCTCGCTATTGGAGGATCAAAATGAAACTGGGAATTGATTTTGGTACAACCCATACTGTCGCCGCAATCGCCGATCAAGGCAACTTCCCAGTGGTGTTTTTTTCGAGCCCTGCTGGGGACTGGTATGATTTTTTCCCAAGCTTGATCGCGATTCGAGCGGGAGAAACTCGTTTTGGATTTGAAGCTTACGAAGTGATCGGAGACCCCCAATGGACGGTGATCCGTTCGGTTAAGTCTCTACTCAAACATATTGACCGCACTAAGCAACTCGAAATTGAGGGGCATTCTTACGGTGTATTAAAGCTATTGGTTGATTACCTCTCCGCCTTTAAACGGGCCCTACGGCACGCCAGTAGTATTGATTCAAATCCCTTGAGTTTTAAAACCTCTGTGGCGGTTCCGGCTAATACCAACAACCAACAACGCTTTGTCACCGCAGAGGCTTTTACCAGTGCTGGGTTTGACCTATTAAACATGCTTAACGAACCCTCGGCTGCGACTATGGAATATACCTCCAGCGTCTTTAAGCATGTCGAGCGGTCAAATAAAAAATATCTGTTAGTTTACGACCTAGGGGGAGGCACCTTTGACGCCAGTATCGCAGAGATACAAGACAAAACCCACCGGATCATCGCTACCGAAGGCTTAGAAAACCTAGGAGGCGACCAATTTGACGAAATTTTAGCCGAGATGGTTTTAGAGCAGTTCAACCCTCGCCCAGAGTTAACCTTTGGCGAAAGGGTTCGGCTTTTAGAACTGGCCCGCGAAAAGAAAGAAGCCTTGACCCCACAAAGCCGGACTATTCTTTTAGAATGGCATCCCAACGAGGGTGTACCCTTGTTGGTCCGAGTGCCGGTCAAAGATTATTTTGACCGCTGTGAACCCTTGGTTCAAAAAACGGTGGAGGTGGTGCAAAATCTGGCTAAGCGGATTGACTCAAGTAATGATTTAGAAGAATTTTCCGCCATTTACTTAGTCGGGGGCATGTCCTCCTTCCCGCTGATTGCGCGGAACTTAAAGCATATTTATGGTCAGCACAAAGTAAAAAAATCTCATCATTGCAACTCGGCAGTGGCCATTGGCCTAGCTATTTTGTCGGACCGAGAATCGGAAATTCGGCTGCAAGAGTCCCTAACCCGCCATTTTGGTCTGTGGCGAGAAGCGGACGACGGGGAATCCTTGGTATTCGATCGACTTTTTGAAAAGGACCAACCCTTGCCCCCTCGCGGTGAGCCTGCGTTAGTCCTGCGCCGAAGGTATCGCCCTAGCCACAACATTGGGATTTTTCGTTTCCAAGAATGTGGTTTTATTGAAGATGACCGGCCTGCCGGTCTGGTAACCGTCTGGAACCAAATCCTCTTTTCCTTCGCGCCTGGGCTAGAAGGGACTAATTTATTAGGTCTGGAGGTGACCCGTTACGAGCATCCCTTCGACTTTGAGGTCGAAGAGATTTACAGCCTTTCTGCCGAAGGGGAAATTAGTTTTAAAATAATTAATCACCACACCGGCTATAGCGAAACCTTTCAACTCACAAGAACTAGTGGTATAGGATGACTAACCAAAAAAAAACAAACCAAGCTATTCTGATTTGGATGGACCTGGAAATGACCGGTTTAGACCCAGAACAAGATCAGATAATTGAAATCGCCAGTCTCGCCACCGATGAAGGGTTAAACATCATTTCTAACGGTCCCGCCTTGGTCATCTATTGCCCAAAAACTAGGCTTGATCAAATGGACCAGTGGTGTATCAAGCATCATGGCGCCTCGGGGCTTACTGACCGTTGTATTAATTCAAAGATCAGTATGAAGGAGGCTGAGCAGTTAACCTTAGAATGGGCTAAAAGTCTGGCACCTACCGGAGTGACCCCGCTTTGTGGGAACTCGATTCATCAAGACCGGCGGTTTTTAGCCAAATTGATGCCTGACCTAGAGGCCTTTTTCCATTATCGAAACATTGATGTAACCACCTTAAAGGAATTGGTCCGCCGATGGTATCCGGGTTTGCCGAAATATAAAAAACAAGAAGCCCACTTGGCGTTAGACGACATTATCGAATCAATTGGAGAATTGCGATATTACAAACAACACGTTTTCATCCCCGAGGAGGATGTATGTTGACCCCGTTGACCAAAGAACAAACTGAAATAAAGACTTTAGGTGACGCTAAAATAAAAAGCCCACTCAAGTTTCATCAAGACGATATGCGCGAAAGGCATGTGCTTTATCAGCCCTTTACCTCTGATGGACTTAGCTGTGACCCCGTCTTTTTTCAGTCGAGTAACCCTTCTCCGTTGATCTATTTTGACCCCAAAAAAATAACCGCTGCCATCGTCACCTGTGGTGGGATTTGTCCAGGGCTTAACAACGTGATCCGCTCGATTGTGCTTAGTCTTTGGCACGGATATGGGGTGCAGAGGATTAAAGGGATTCGGTTTGGACTACAAGGCTTTATCGCCGATTATGGCCTGCCCTTTTGGGACTTGAACCCACAAGAGGTCACCGATATTCATGAGATGGGCGGTACGATCTTAGGCAGTAGCCGGGGCGAGCAGCCCATTGAAGACATTGTGGATACGATGGAGCGCCAAGGGATTAATATCCTTTTTGTGATCGGCGGAGACGGCAGCTTGCGGGCGGCTAATAAGATCCACGAAGAAGTGGAGAAACGGGGCCGCAAGATTGCAGTGATTGGGGTGCCTAAAACGATTGATAACGATATCTCCTTTTGTTCTCGCAGTTTTGGTTTTGAAACCGCCGTTGAAGCCGCCACCGAGGCCATTAAATGTGCCCATTCCGAAGCTAAATCCTTCCCCAATGGGATTGGACTGGTTAAGTTAATGGGCCGCTATTCGGGCTTTATTGCTGCTGCTGCCGCTTTGAGTCAAAGGGATGTTAACTATGTTTTAGTCCCTGAAGACGACTTCGATTTACAGGGCGAACACGGCTTGATGGTCGAGTTAGAAAATCGGCTGGATCGCAGCAACCATGCGGTTATTGTGGTCGCGGAGGGTGCAGGACAAAAGTTCTTTCAAGGTGTTGAAGCCAAACGAGATGCTTCTGGGAACCTGCAATTGCAAGACATTGGAGTTTACCTTCGTGAAGAAATTAAGACCTATTTTAAAAAGAAAAAGCGCGAGGTAAACCTAAAATACATTGATCCGAGCTACATGGTGCGCAGTATCCCGGCTAATACGAACGACGGCCTTTACTGCGCCACGTTGGGTCAAAACGCGGTTCATGCAGCCATGTCAGGCAAAACGGCCATGGTGGTTTCGATCTGGCATGGGGTTTATTGTAATATCCCCATTGAGTTAGCTACTTCGAAACGAAAAACCCTGCTCGATTCGGGGCGCATGTGGCGCGACGTCATCGAATCGACCGGACAACCTTCTTTTTCAAAGCCCTAGAATGCCTATTTTGAGCAAAAAAACTGGGCAGGGCCTAAAACTAGCTCTTTTTTTTGGGTTAGTGGGGCTTGGGGTCTTAGTTTGGTTTTTCGGGTTGGGGGATTATTTAAATCTGGGCTGGTTAAAAGATCAACAGACTCGTTTTGTTGACCTCTACGAACAATTCCCGGTGATTGTTTTGGCTAGCTATTTCCTTATCTATTTGGCTTTTACAGGATTAAACTTTCCTAGTTCGACCCTCTTAACCCTCCTCGCGGGGGCCCTTTTTGGTTTTATTCCTGGTCTGATACTGGTGTCGTTTGCCAGCAGTTTAGGGGCGCTGACCGCTTTTGGCATTAGCCGTTTTCTGCTTAAAGATTCGGTCGAGGCTCGATTTGGTGCCAAACTAGAGAAAATCAATCAAGGCCTGAGCGAGGACGGCGTCTTTTACCTTTTAAGCCTGCGCTTGATCCCGGTGATTCCCTTTTTTATGGTTAATAGCCTGATGGGGTTGACTGGAATTCGGGCTTGGACCTTTTATTGGGCGAGCCAACTAGGGATGATACCAGGAACTGCGGTGTATGTTTATGCTGGGTTGGAATTGAGTCGATTGGAGGGGCTCTCGGGGATTGTGGAGCCTCGGCTCTGGATCGCCTTTAGTTTGCTAGGACTGTTTCCTTGGTTCGCCCGGTGGCTTATTCGGCAAATCAAAACCTGGCGTCTATACCGCTCTTTTGATCGGCCTAAACACTTTGATTACAACCTAATTGTGGTGGGCGCAGGTGCAGGCGGGTTGGTTTCAGCCTATATTGGCCAAGCAGTGGGGGCAAAGGTGGCCCTGATTGAAGGTGCCCAGATGGGTGGGGACTGTCTTAATCATGGCTGTGTCCCCTCTAAAAGTCTGATTAATACAGCAAAGTTACTAAGGCTGGCGGGCCGTTCAAAAGAGTTTGGAATCAACAAGATGGATGCCCAATTCGACTTCGCCCAGGTGATGGACTCGGTCAAAAACGCGATAGCCTCAATCGAGCCCCATGATTCGGCACAGCGCTACAAAAGCATGGGTGTGGACTGCATCCAAGGCTGGGCCCAGGTATTAGACCCCTTTCGGGTTCAGGTAAATGGCCAGGTGTTAACCGGTCGGCACCTGATTTTAGCGACCGGGGCCAAACCCCGGATCCCTGAACTGCCGGGGATAGAGGAGATCGACTATCTTACTTCGGATAGTTTATGGGAAATAAGAGAATTGCCTAAGCGGCTCCTAATCCTTGGGGGCGGTCCCATTGCTTGCGAACTGGCCCAAGCCTTTAATAGCTTAGGTTCAAAGGTGATTTTAGTAAACCGGAGCCCTAGACTTTTGGCCAAGGAAGAACCCGCGGTTTCAGAATTAATTAAAACGATTTTTTTATCCCAAGGGATCGAGCTTCATTTGGGGGTTAAGACTTTGGCCTTTACCCCTAATTTGCAGGTGGAGGGGCCTTCGGGGGAGTATGAGATTCCCTTTGACCGATTACTCCTTGCCTTGGGGCGGAATCCGATTGGTGCGGGAATGGGACTTGAGAAATTGGGCTTGCTGGGAAAAAATGGAAATATTGACTCTGATCCCTACCTTAGGACCCGGTTTCCAAATATTTTGGTGGTCGGCGACCAAGTGGGAGGGCCCCAGTTCACCCATGCGGCGGCGCATCAAGCATGGCACGCGGCGGTTAACGCCCTTTTTAGCCCTTGGAAGGCTTTTAAAGTTGATTATTCTTACTTACCCAGGGTTACCTTTACTGACCCTCAAGTGGCCCAAGTAGGGGCGACTTTCGACCAAGCGCCAGGGGCGGAGGTGACTCGATATAACCTGGTCGAACTGGACCGAGCCCTGATTGAGCGAGAAACCGAAGGTTTTGTCCAAGTCTTAACGCAACCAGGGACAGACAAAATCTTAGGGGTTACCCTCGTCGGCGCCCAAGCGGGAGAGATGATCCATCAATGGACCTTGGCCCTCAAAGAGGGGATTGGGTTAAACAAAATCCTCGCCCAGATTCACCCCTACCCCACTTGGGGGGAGGCCAACAAGGCAGTTGCAGGTGTTTGGAAAAAGGCCCATAGCCCTAAAAGAGTTCTTTTGTGGTTAACCCACTATTTTACTTGGTTGCGCCAGTAATAGCGGAAATCCCGATGAGTCATGATCTACCCTTTTGGAAATACAAAGCCCTAGCCAGATTAAGCAAAGAAGAGTGGGAGTCCCTCTGCGATGGCTGTGGTCTTTGTTGTCTTAAAAAGGTGATTTACGAAGAACCTTTTGAGGTAAAGTTTACCCAGGTCGCCTGCCGATATTTGGACCCAACAACCTGCAAATGTCGAGATTATGGGGGCCGGTTCAACAGTCGTGAAGAATGCCTCCCGTTGACCTTAGAGCACATTAAAACCCCAGGTTTAATGCCAAAAAGTTGCGCTTACCAAAGGATATATGAAGGTGCCGGTTTAGCAGATTGGCACCCCCTACTTTCAGGGGACCCAGATACAGTCCATCAGGCTGGAATTAGCTTATCGGGCCAAATGATCTCTGAAGAGGGGATCAACGACGAAGACTTAGAAAAATACTTCCTCCAAGACCAACCCAATAAAAGCCGTCGTCGAAAAAAACGCAAAGCCTAAGCCCCTACCACCACGCCAATTAGGGCCGCGATACTAAGGGGCAGGCTGAAGGGCTGGTTGTCCCGATTTAGAATAAGTGAATTAGTCGCTTCGACTCGTTCGCGAAGTTGGAGTTTTTCGCCAGGAGTGAGGTGATGACGCTCTAAAAATTCCATCAATTCAGGCTGGTCTTCTAAGGCTTCTTGGATCAAGACCACCGAAAATTCCTGTCCAACAGGCAATTGATCAAGAAAAACCATCTGTTCAGGCAAGCGGCCCAATCCGCCAGGAATTGGGCTGCCGTGAGGGCAATTGTCAGGGAAACCCAAAAACTCGGCCAAGCGCTCCTCGACCAGTGGGGTCAGGCCGTGTTCTAAAACATGGGCGTGTTGGTGCACCTCGTGCCAAGGGATTCCTAAGTGGTCACACAAAAAGGTCTCGACCAGTTGGTGCCGGCGGGTTAGGGTTTCGGCTTCTAAAAGTCCTTTGGGGGTAAGCGCGATCTGCTTTTTATAACCCATTTCAATAAACCCGTCCCGCTGCATTCGGCCCAGGGTTGCGTGAACGGTCGAAGGACTTGAAGCCAAACGCTCGGCAAGCTGGACCGATTTAACCGGTAGGTCTCCGCGCGAAAACGCGTAGATTGCCTGTAGGTATTCTTCAATAACAATACTACTGCGCTCGACGGCCATTAGGGAGTTAGATTAAGGTGCGAGAAAAGATTAGCACATACGAAAAAAATGTCTAGTCGGCCCTGAACCATTGTCAAAGCAAACGGCGCTCTATAGAGTGAAAAAGACCCCAAATAAACCATATTAGGCCCAATCGATGATTCAAATCGCTCCTTTTTATTGCCCCAATTGCGACGGGCTAGCCTTTGTACAGCGCGAGCGCCGACTGATTGTCGATTTCCATCGAGGCCATTGGTCCCACCATCCCTGCCGGCTGCACAATGAGATTCCGATTTTAGAGCTAGATTATGTAAAGTTGATTTTGGCCAGCAAGGCAGACGATGGTTACCCCTTTAAATACGTAGAGTCCGGTCACCATCGGCACCAAGAGCCAAGTCAAGGGGTGGTCCTCCGACTGCCCCATCAGGGCAAATTGTATTATCAAATTATTACCACTGATAATGGCATCTTCGAGATTAAATTTCACGAAGACCCTAAGCTTAAAAAAGGCCAATTAATTGGCCTGCCAGGGATCAAACGGGTGGGGCCTGGACGCTTCCGGGTGACCGAGTGGAGCTTTTTGGACCTGCCTGAAGAATTGGGCCAACAAATCCCTGGCGAAATCTACCGTTTGACCCTAAAACACCCGGAGCAGCAAATCTTAGAGCGCCACTGCGAGCGCCTATTGACCCATTTTATTCGCTCTGGAACCCCGGTACTAGGGATTTTGCCAGGACTGATCGAAGGGGAGGCCCATTGTCGGCATATCCTCTTAGGACACCAATTAAACGTGATCACCGCCCTAGAGAAGGTGGACCTCCCTGCCCAGGTTGAGCGTAGTTTCCACCAGATCACCGCCGAGCAGTTGATATGAGGAATAAAATTCACCTCGATTACGCCGCCTCTACCCCGCTTGACCGGCGGGTATTAGAAGCGATGGCACCGGGGTTTGAATTTTTTGCGGCTAACCCTTCGGCCATTCATGGTTCAGCCCGCTCTGCCGAGCAGGTTTGGGTCAAAGGGAAGGAGCGGATTGCTAACCTACTTGGGGTGCGCCGAGCGGATCTGATTATCACCAGCGGAGGCACCGAATCCAACCATTTAGGGCTTTTGGGTTATTTAAAAACACTGCCCGGGGGGCATATTCTAGTCAACCCTGGCGAACACGTTTCGGTCAGGCGGCCCTTAGAGGAATTGGCCAAACAAGCCAATTGGAGCCTTGAATGGCTTAAGGTGGACCCGTTTGGGCAAGTGGACCTCGAACAAGCCGAGCGCCAGATTAAGGCGGATACTAAGCTTTTGGTAGTTCAGTGGGCGAGCAACGAAACCGGACTTTTGCAACCCATAGAAAGGCTAGCCTCCTTGACCCAAAAAAAGGGAGTAACCTTTTTTTCGGACGCCTCTCAAGCCGCTTTGACCGAGGTTTTAAAACCCAAAGACTTGGGAGTGGATCTGATGACCCTTTCTGGACATAAGATCTATGGCCCGAAGGGGGTTGGGCTGTTGTATAAGCGAGAGGGACTAAACATGGCGCCCTTGATGTGGGGCGGTGGGCAAGAATATGGATTGCGACCGGGGACTGAAAACCTATCTGGACTTCTGGGTTTAGCCAAAGCCATGACCATTGCCAACGATGAGCGCAACAAACGACGGGCTCATTTTGAAAAGCTTTCAAGCTTGTTGTATCAAGGGTTAGAGGACGCCGGACGCGCTATCGTTCCGCCTGAACTGCCTCGGGTGCCCCATATTCACAGTTTTTTGTTCCCCGATCGCCGGGCCCATAATCTATTGATGCGCTTAGACCTTTTAGGAATCGAAGCCAGCAGTGGTTCTGCTTGTTCCGTAGGAATGGAAGAGCCGAGCCCTGGAATGATGGCTTTAGGGCTAAACCCTGAAGAGGCGCTGTCGGTGTTACGTTTTAGTTTTGGGGTATCGAACCAAGAGTCTGAGATCATGCAAGTAATTGAAGATCTTTGGGAAATTTTGGGGAGCACTTGAAACTAGTTGTAGCTATGTCCGGCGGGGTTGATTCTTCGGTGGCGGCGGCTAAGCTGGTTGCCGAAGGACACGAAGTTATTGGCCTGATGTTAAGACTCTGGGCCGAACCAGATTGCCGGGACAATCGTTGCTGCGCCCCTGAATCGGTCGAGCAAGCCCGCGCGGTGGCGAATCAATTGGGGATTCCCTTTTATTTGCTCGATTACAAAAAAAAATTTTGGGACGCTGTTGTCGAACCCTTCGCTCAAACCTATCTAGCTGGTGAAACCCCCAACCCTTGTCTAACTTGCAACAAAAAGATCCGTTTCGGGGCCTTGCTTGACGAAGCGCGAGCCCTGGGGGGCCAAAAATTAGTCACCGGGCATTATGTCCGACTTGAGGAAAACGCGGGCCAATACCTGCTTAAAAAAGGACTTGATCCACTAAAAGACCAAAGCTACGTCTTATACCAACTTAGCCAAGCACAACTGGCTGGCTGTATGTTTCCCTTAGGAGCCCTAGAAAAAAGCCAAACCAGAGCCCTAGCCAAAGAGTATAAACTTGAGGTAGCCTCAAAGCCAGATAGTCAAGACCTCTGTTTTGTCGGGTCTGGTGGTTATCGAGGATTTTTAGAACGGATTCACGGAGGCGCTTGGCAGGTAGGTGACTTTGTGGACAGCCAAGGAAAAATTCTGGGGCGGCATAGGGGGCTACCCTTTTATACAGTAGGACAAAGGCGGGGTCTGGGGATATCCTCAGACCAACCCCTTTATGTCACAAGACTTGATGTTAAACAAAATCAAGTCGTCTTAGGGGGGGGAGAGGCTCGGTATTCAACCTGGATTAGTTTAAAAGAGATGCACTTCCAACAAGACCCAACCGCCTATCTGGGCCACCCCATCGCCGCCCGTATCCGTTATAACGCACCTGAACATCCTGCCCTACTTACAAAGGGGCAACAAGGCGAGTTCCGCCTTGATTTTTTAAAGCCTGTCTTAGACGCCACCCCGGGCCAAGGGGCTGTGTTTTATGACCAAGATTTGGTTATTGGCGGCGGAATTATTAAAGAGGTCGGTCGATGATGGCCCATTTAGATTTCCATCTTCAAGAATTAGCCCACACACCCTATTGGTACGTGGCCTTGGTAATTGCGTACCTATTAGGCGCAATTCCCTTCGGACTGATTATTGCCAAGCTTTTTTTGGGTATTGATATCCGCCAAGTAGGTAGCGGCAACATCGGCATGACCAACGTCATGCGCACTGCTGGCAAAGGACCAGGGATTGCTACCTTTGTTTTAGACCTAGCCAAAGGGTCGCTGGCAGTTTGGTTGGTCAAAGGGGCCTTCGATGGACCCGAATTTTTAGAATTACTCACCGCCTTTCTCGCTGTATTTGGCCATACAAAAAGCATTTTTATGGGTTTTAAGGGGGGGAAGGGGGTTTCAACCAATTTCGGGGTCTGGTTGGTCCTAGATTGGCGGGTCTTTTTGGCGATGGCGGCTATTTGGTTGGGAATGTTTATTATTAAACGGATTTCGAGTTTATCGGCTCTATCTGCACTGACCTTGTTGCCAGGTCTGGTGGCGCTTATCAGAGGATTTGAAGACCAAGTTTTTTTAGCAGCACTTTTGTCAGTTTACCTAATATTACTCCACCGATCCAATATCTACCGGCTTTTAGCAGGGGATGAAGGACAATTAAAAGCAGGTAAAAATTGAATGAACAAGTATTGATTGATGCCCAAGGTCGCAAAATCCCAAGGGTTATTTGGAACGCAAATGCACCGATTGCCCAGATGGTTTTGGTCCACGGGTTTGCCGAACACTACCGGCCCTACTCCGAGTTTGCTAAAAAACTTAACCAAGCAAACATCACAGTCCAGGCATTTGACCTGCCAGGACACGGGTTGGCCGAAGGGCTAAGGTGCCATATTGACAGTTTCCAAGACTACCTAGGCAACCTACAGGGGTTTATTCAACAGATCGAATCAGACCTTCCCCTTTTCCTTTTTGGACACAGCATGGGAGGGCTTATTTCGGGGCACTATGCGATACAAAATTCAGCTCAATTAAAGGGGCTGATCCTGAGTTCCCCTTTGACCGGATTTGACGGGGTTTCGATGCAGCTCATGGGGGCTTTGGGCCGCTGGCTAAATCAAAAATACCCCACCAAATCGATGCCTAAATTGTTTAATCCCAAAGAATTATCCAACCTGGAAGAACGCTGGCCCCAATATCAATCTGATCCACTGCGTGGGCAGACCATTACCCCGAGTATGTTTGTATCTATGTTAGATTGGGCGCAATTACTCCACAAAAACGCCCATCTCTTAACCCTTCCCTTGCTGACTTTTTATTCAAAAGCAGACCGAGTAGTTTCTCCCAGCGGGATCGAACGCTTCTTCGCGGCCACCAAAAGCCGGGACAAGGAATTGGTTGCCTTTACCGAGTCTGGGCACGAAATTTTGCAAAGTCGAGAAGAGCCGCAAATGACTCAAAAATTGATCCACTGGATTATCAACCGTTTGAAATAGTTAACTGAATTTCGCTTTCGGGTTCGGTTAACTTCAATTAGGAGTAAACGATGGGCCCAGGACAAGATTCAATTTCTATGATCAAGATTAAGCTCTTAAGCCAACGGCGAGCCGAGCTTAAAGAGTGGTTAGATCTCAATCCACCGGCTCACAAAGACCTAGTTTATCAGCTAGGCTCTCTCTTTTATAGCAATCTTAATACCCAACATTTACGCGAACTCGAGGTCGGCAAGGCCGCCGAGGTCGCCCAAGGTAGCCTGGAACTTTTAAAGGTTTATCAGGGTGAGCCCTATTTAATGCGGTTTGGCGATTTATCCTTGACCCCTAATTGGGGACGAGGTTTTGTGCAAGTCGATTTGGTAACCACTAGCCGCCATTTTTTAATAGATTCATTGATTGAATTTATTGAGGAACGCAACTATCGACTGTCCTTTTTTAACCATCCCGTAATCCACCTAGAGCAAGACCCAAACGGGATAAAAGGGGTTTATACGGATGCCTCAATTAGGACCCAAACCCCGCCTTTAAATTTGATCACCTTCGTCCTGCGCGACTTCGCGTTAGAAGACCTGGCCGGGTTAGAAAGCAATCTTCGGCGAACCTTTGACGAGGTTTTTGCGGTCACCGGTGATTTTTTGAAAGTCAAGGCGCAGATGGATCACCTGGCTCAAATACCCTTTAAAAACCAGGAACCCCTTGAACTCCACCAGGAGCGATGCCAATTATTTGAATGGCTGGTTCAAGGGAACTGTATTTTAATGGGTTATACTGAAATTTATGAGATTCAACTTAAAGAGTTGACCGCCTTGCAAATGGGCCAGTCCTTGGGACTCTGCCGAATTTGGTCCGAGGCCAAAGACCCTGAACTACCCAAGGCTTTATCTAAACTTGGGGGTTATTTTATCACCTCCCGCCTGGGCTTAAATTTCTTTGAACTAGAGCAGGTTAGCCAAGTCCATCGGCGAGAACGAATCCAGTTAATTTTGTCGCGACGTTTTGACGCAGAGGGACGTTCTATTTTGGTCTATTTTTTAGTGATGTTTACCCGTCAAGCATCCAAGGCCGGTGCGCTGACTATTCCTGTCGCACGCCAAAAGGTGAAAACAGTCGCTTTAGATTTCGGCGGGAGTCCCGATGCACATGCCTTTGACGAAGCGGTACAGTTTTTTGGTGAAATGCCCAAGGCTGAATTATTTCGCTTGGACCTCGATGAAATGCGTAACCTTTTAGACCAAGTCCAATTTATTCGGGCCTTTCACAACGCTAGGTTATATCTCTACCAAGACCCGCGCCGCGACTACCTGCGGTTTACTTTCTGCCTAGCCAACCGCCGGTTTAGCCCGGCTATTTTTGCGCAAATCACCGCTAAGCTTAGTGCGCTATTAGGCCTAGCACCTGAACTAGAATACTTCTTCACCTTTAACCGAAACGTCTATAGCCACCACGTGTATTGGCTTCCAGAGGGCCACCCTGGGCTGGGTGAAACGTTTGAGCCTTCTGTTCTTGAAACTTGGCTAGACGACCAAACCCAAAGCTGGGAAGACCAGCTAGAATTAGCTTTGGCCGATAAAGGAGAAACCGGCCTTTCCCTCGTTAAAAGTTACAAAAACGCTTTTGATAAACATTTTCAGGCCCTGTTTTCGCCACAAGAGGCGCTAAAAGATATCGACCAATTCGAAGCCCTTCGAAAAGATGGGTTACAGGTCGAACTGCGACCTCAAGGGGAAAGTGGAGAACAGTCCAATCTGTTTTTTTACCTCAAGGACCCCCTTAGTCTAAGCCAACTGATCCCCCATTTACACAAGTTGGAGATGGTTATTTTAGACGAAAATACCTTTGTTTGCCAACTCCCAGAAGGTCCCTATTACCTTTATCAGTTTCAGGTTAAACACCGCTTCATTAAACCCGAACAATCTAGTCAAATTTGCGCCAAAGCCCAACAAATTTTGCTGGCGGTGCTTAATAACCAAGCGGAATCAGACCCACTAAATGGCCTTTTGTTTACAACTGGCTTAGGGCTTGAAGAGATTGATCTTTTTATTTTGTATCGCAACTATTATCAGCAAATTGGCACGCCTTACCAGCGGGAGACCATAAATCGCTGTTTGCTCGGAAACCCAGAAGCGGTTAAGGCGTTGCTCGCCTATTTTGTTCAAAAATTAAGCCCAAACACAGACCTTTTAGAACCTGAGGAACTGCGCCAACAGGTCGTCCAGGAGATATTTAAAGTCAAAACGGTCCAAGAAGATATAATTTTGCGAAACCTGCTTAACCTTTTTTGGGCCACAATACGCACAAACTACTTTACCTTGCGCGGTGAGGCCTGCCTTGCGATCAAGGTTAATTCAGGGCAAGTGGAATATATGCCTTTACCCAAGCCTATGTACGAGATTTACGTACATGGCCCGCATATGGAGGGGATTCACCTTAGAGGCGCTTTGATTGCCCGTGGCGGAATTCGCCATTCTGACCGCTTTGACGATTTTCGAACCGAGGTGTTGGGTTTAATGAAAACCCAGATGATGAAAAACGTGGTGATTGTACCCGAGGGTTCCAAAGGCGGATTTATCACCAAACGCCCGCAGCCCAACCGGCAGGCCTTTTTAGAGGAAGGCCGAAGGCAATATACCCACTTTATGCACAGCCTGTTAAGTTTGACCGACAATCTAGTGGGGGGAAGACCGGTCCACCCCGAAGGGATCAAAGCCTTTGATGGGTTTGACCCTTACCTAGTGGTGGCCGCCGACAAAGGCACCGCCCACCTTTCTGATCAAGCAAACTTGGTTTCCCAAGCGCGGGGCCATTGGTTAGGGGATGCCTTTGCTTCTGGCGGCTCGTTAGGTTATGACCACAAAAAGATGGGCATAACCGCCAGAGGGGCCTGGGAATGTATAAAGTTGCATTTTTTAGAGTTAGGCAAAAACATCCAGTCTGAAGACTTTAGGGTGATTGGAATTGGCGATATGGCCGGAGATGTTTTTGGCAATGGAATGTTGCTTTCAAAACACATCAAGTTAGTTGGCGCCTTTAATCATGTCCATATTTTCTTAGACCCAAACCCAAACCCAGAGGTCAGTTGGGGCGAGCGACACCGCTTGTTTCATACCCCTGGCAGTTCCTGGACCGATTACCAGCTTGATTTAATCTCGGAAGGCGGGGGCGTATTTGAACGCTCTGCCAAAACCATCGATCTAAATCATAAAATCCAGGAGGTCTTAAATACTAATCAATCCAGCGCAACTGGTGAGGAACTAGTCAAACTTTTATTAAAAGCCCCGGTGGACCTATTATGGAACGGCGGAATTGGCACTTATGTAAAATCTTCAGGCGAACCAGATAGCCTGGTTGCGGACCCAAGTAACGACTCGGTGCGGATTACGGCCAAAGAACTTCGGGCTAAAGTGGTCGGCGAGGGGGGCAATCTAGGATTCACCCAAGAGGGGCGCGTCGAATTTGACTTAGAGGGAGGCTCGATTAATACAGATGCCATTGATAACTCCGCTGGCGTGGACACCTCAGACCATGAGGTTAACCTGAAGATCTTGGTGGACCGACTTATTGACAAAGGGCTAATTGATCGCGTCAAAGAACGCGACTCACTCTTAGCCAGCCTGACGGAGGTGATTGGGCAGGCGGTAATCTGCCACAATCAGGAACAGGGCCGAGTTTTAGCCATGGACCAGCTTCGCTCTAAAACCGACATTTATCCGTTTACCACTTGGATTGAGCAGTTAGTTTCCACTGGTTTGCTAAACCGACGCACCGAGCGTTTGAGCAGCAACGAAAAACTTTTAGAGTACAACCTTTCTGGCCATGGGGTTCCCCGACCCGACTTGGCGGTGGTCCTTAGTTACACCAAAATGTTTTTATATAAAAAGGCGATGTCAGAAAGGGACCGGCTTGACGACCCCCATTTGATACCGCTCTATCAGTCCTATTTTCCAGACACTTTAGTGACAAAATATGACACAACGGACCATCCGCTCTACCGTGAGATTGTGGGTACTATGCTAATTAATCAAGTGATTAATCAAGCAGGGGTAACCTTGTTAGCGCGAATGCAAGAACTGATAGAAATAAAACCATCTGATCTCTTGGTTGCGTACTACACAGCGGACCAACTCTTTGGACTTGGCACCCTAAGAAAAGATATTTTAGTGCAATTTGGCCAGTCTAATATAACCCTGGCCTATGAGTTATTAATCGAAATTGAAGACTTCTTGTTCACCCAGGTATTTAATCTTTTACTACATCACCAAACCCCCGACTGGTCCATGGCCGACCAGTACCAGGAGCCCCTAAACGACTATAAAAGATTGGTGTTTTTAAGCCTTAGCCCAGCAGAATTAAAAGGATATTACCAGCAATTGGACCGAGCGGCCCAACGAGGGTTAGACGAGGACCTGGCTAAAGAATTTAGCCAATTGTCCCTTCTCCACTCTAGTCTATCTAGCATTGCCCTAAAAGCGAAATTAGGGATTTCTATGAAAGATTGCCTCGAACTAACCCAAGCCTTGGAAACCCATTTTACGATGGAACCATTAAGTAAGGTTTTGATGCAACTTAGACTGGACCTGAACTGGGAACGGCGTCACCGGGGCCTTTTAATCCGGCGATGCCAGACCCTTTCTGAAGCCTTACTTTCGGCAATTGTTTCCAAAGATCCAGAACAACCTATCCAAGGATTCAAAACCTTTATCTCACAAAATACGGCAAAAATACAGACGGTTAAACGAGCGTTTCAAGAGTTTAACGCCGATAAAAATAAGTCACTAGCCTCAGTTGCGGTTATCTTGGGCGAGATCGAATCGCTGCTTGAATAGGATTTAATATGGCAGAAAAAAAACTGGATCGAGGAATCGTCAGGTGGTTACGTATTGGGGTGAGAAGCGCTCATATTTTGGCTTTTTCCCTGTATTTGGGAGGGGTGTTTTGGGGAATTAATTCTGAACAATTATCGCTTTATTTAGCGTTCGTCGGGATAACCGGAACGGCGATGATGGGCCTTTTTTTCTTACAAAAAATAAACTGGCTATTGCAAAATCGGGGGTTAGTAATCTTGGCAAAGATTCTAATATTATTATGCATTCCGTTTTTCGAAAACTATCGATTTTATGCACTAACCGGAATTTTAATTGGGTCATCCTTGATCGCACATGCACCCTCAACGGTTCGCTATTACTCGATTTTATTAGGTAAGCGACTGGATAATTAAAATGAGATTTTCAAAATTGTAATTTTTAAACTAAGTTAAAACGTGCGCTGGCATTGTCCGCAGGGTTTGTTTTGTCGTATGCCAGTAATTGGACCGGGCTGGCGTGTCCGGTTATTTTAATAATATCAGAGTCTTGCACCTTATACTCTTTTAACCTTGTGACTAAGGTGACCCTAAGAACATGGGGTGAAACCACAAAAGGGATTCCTGCTAACGCCCCAGCTTTTTTGAAATTTCGGTCAATTTGATTGGGAGCTAACCGACGGCCATTTTGGCTGATAAAACATAAACCCTGCTTCCGCCCGGCAATATAAGTCTGTAATTCAGCCATTAAGAAGGCGGGATAGGTGATAATCGTTTCTTTGATCATCCCTTTTGTTTTCGATTGAACAAAGGAAATTCTGTTGTTTTTATAATCGATTTGCTCAATTAAAACCCCTAAAACCTCCCCTTTCCGTTTCCCTCCTTGAAGAATTAATTTGCCAATTAATCCATCTCTAGGGTTGAGCTGGTCCAAGGCAGAAAAAAAAGCCTTGGTTTGCTCTGGATCTAAAGCGGGGGTTTTAACTTTTTCACGAATCTTAAAAAAGGTTTTGTTTGCCCCTTCCCGATTCGACTGAGCCTTGGTAATGAGACCGGCCGTGCGACGCTGCAAAAATCCAGTAAAAGAGATGTACGCCGCCGCTCGAGCCTGCCTTGTGGCCTCACTCCAGCCGGGTTCAGCCTTGATTTGATCTACCTTAAGTTCGTGATTTAATAACGAAAACCTCTGTAGATTTTCGTCAAAACTGACAATACCTCGTTGTTCTAAGGCCTTAAAGCCGGCCCGGTAACTTTTCGCGGTAAGGGGGGCCAAATTATAAAGCCAGGCTTCCAGAGCTTCGGCTAGGGGCACTTGGCCCATGGAAACCCAGGTTTTTTCCCGTTTCGTTTCTTGGGCCACCTGAGGACCTAGAAGCGACAGCGCCCCAGAATCAAATCTTGTTAAATCCATGTTTTTAGCACCCCGCCCCAAAAACCAAATTTAAGCCGTAAAAGGTGTGGATAAGTTCAATTATCTACACAGACAACAGACCTCTATAAATCGACCTATTTTTTGGGAGGGTCAAGTGGTTAGTACCAGAATAAAGTGTGAAATTTTTCGATCTTTTTAAAGGGGGTGCATTCTGGAAAATGAACCTAATTTAATACTAACCCCTGCAAACCACCTGTTTTTAACTAAGGCCCATTTAAACTTATTAATATACTATATGGTATATTATGTAGGCCTAAATTCGGCTTTACAGCGACGCCGTTTTTGGCAAACCATCGTTAAAATTAGTTATATTTTTAATATATATAGAATACAGATAGATATCCATATTAATTAATAACCAAATTTTAAGCAAAAAAAAAGGCGACCCTAGAGTCGCCTTCATTTTTTTCAATAAAGTACCCGCTACTTGGGTGCTTTGATCGCGTGCCTAACCTCAACCAGCCGACCTTGGGGGCCAGGAACGGCGCCCTTAACTAAGATGGCATTTAGTTCAGGCCGAACGGCTACCACTTCCAAATTTTGAACGGTCATTTTTTCGTTGCCCATGTGACCAGGCATTCTTTTGTTTTTCCAAACCCGCGAAGGGGTAGCCGACTGACCAATCGAACCTGTAGATCGGTGGAATCGGTGTCCGTGTGCACCGGGACCACCGCCGAAGCCGTGGCGCTTGATAACCCCTGCAAAACCTTTACCTTTGGTCGTTCCGGTAACGTCAACCTTTTGGCCCTTTTCAAATAGGGTTACATCAAAAGACTGACCAACTTGCACTTCCCCTTTGGCCAGGAATTCCATCAAGTGACGGACCGGCTTGTTTTCGCCCAAGTGATTTAACACAGCTTTAGACAGATTTTTTGCTTTAGCTGGCGAAAGCTCGTCATAGCCAACTTGAACCGCATCGTATCCGTCCACTTTAACCGTTTTAATCTGAGTAACCGTGACTGGGCCCAATTCGATAACCGTAACCGGAATCCTGGTCCCGTCCTCGCTAAAGACTTGAGACATGCCCGCTTTTTTGCCGATAAGTCCGTTCAACATCATATTCCTTTGGATGATTGGTTGAAGTAAGTTGATCTATGAGAGTGCCGGAGGAAATACTTATTGTCAAGCACCTTCGCCTTGGTCTTTATCGCCAATGCCGAATGGTCACCATCGCCGCTTTAAGATCAAATGGCTGGTTATGCGGATTTAGATAGGTCACTTGATCCACCTCAATTTGGGGCCCATGGCACCTCATACAATCCTCACCAGTGGGATATTTGAGCCCCACCTTTTTTGCGAAAACGGCTGATTCCTTGGGTTTTCTTAAACGCAACCCCCCAAGCCGAGCCATCGTTTTAAAGTTGGCGTAGCGTTGGCCAGGATCGTGGCAAGCCTCACAGCCTACGCCTTCCGTCACTTCGGGTCGGTCCTCGCGCAAAAAACCGGTGGCGTGGCACACGAGGCATTTTGGCGATTTTTCTGGGGAATTAATCTCTAAACTAGCGGCTAATTTTCTGCTGGCTGGCTCTAAAAGTCGCTTAAATGCAACCGAGTGTGGCCCCTTTAGCCACTGGTCCATCACAGGTCTGGGCTCGCCCATATGGCACTTTTCGCAAGCTCTAGTACCTAAATATTTAGGTGCCGAGGCGCAAGCCTCTCCACCTAAATAAAATGAAAAAACCAACAAAAACAAAATATTTTTCAAGGTACATAGTCGTTTAAGTCGCCACCTAAAACCTGCTCTAAAGCCGCCATGCCCTTGGAAAGATGCACCTCAAACCCTTGGGTCCGAAAGGCCATTCCCATAGCATATAACGTTTTAAATAGGTTGTGACTGCGACACTGTTCACCCATCTGACCAATCCGAATAATATCCAAACCAAAGGCCCCGGAAATTTCGACATTAAATTTATCGGCCATCGTTTTTCTAACCTTAAAGCCATCAATCCCTTTGGGAATATCAATGGCCACCACTGAATTTAACCGAATCTCAGTTGGCACAAACAGGTTCAGCCCCATCGCTTCGATACCGGCCTGCAAGGCTTCAGAGCTTCTTTTATGGCGCTGGAAACGTTTCTGTAAGGTTTCTTCACAAATCAACCGCAAAGCCTCGTACATGGCCAAAATTCCAGGCACAGGCGCGGTATAATGGTATTGTTGCTCGCCCCAAAACCTATGGGCTTTGCGGGCATCAAAACACCAATGGGGCATAGGGGCTTGGCGCTTGATGATCACGTCCCAGGCGGTTTTTGAAAAGGCAATTAGACTCACCCCAGGAATCGAACTAATCCCCTTCTGTCCACCTGTAATCACCACATCCACCTCCCACTGGTCCATCCACATAGGCATCGTTGTTAAGGTGCAAACCGCATCCAATATAACCAATGCGCCTTGGGACTTACAAAAGGCGGCAATTTCGGGGAGGTTGTAATTACAGACCCCGCAACTGGTTTCGCCTTGCACCAAGGTGACCACATCATATTTGGTTTTTGCAAATGCGGCCTTTACCTCATCTAAGTCCAAGGCCGCCGGATGGGAGCCACCGATTTTATCAGTCGAAGCCCCCACGGCTTCCGCCATACACCCCATTCGCGCAGAAAAGGTGCCGTTTTCTAAGATCAAAGCCTTGCGGCCTGGCCATAATAAGTTGGTAATCGCCATCTCCATGGCCGCCGAACTGGGCCCAGCAACCCCCATAACATAAGGGGATTCGGTCTGGAAGGCATACTTTGCCATCTCTTTGACCTCATGGATCACCGCGTTCATGGTCTCCCCTAAGTGATTAATCACCACGCCGTTCGCCAACGCCACCGCCGCCGGAATCGGAACCGGGCCCGCGCCCATCAAGAGCAAAGGCTCAGAGGGCAAAATTCGGTACAGTGGGGTTAATGGGGGTGGTTTTAGGGGTTGATCCATGGCTTTATACGCAGGGTTAAATTGGTTAATAGATCACAACCAATGGCACTTTAGGCATCCATTGGCAACTGTAATTTCCTTCTAAAGCCTTTACTGGCCCAAAGATTACAGCTTGGCTAAAACCGCTTCCAGCTTAACCCCGTCCTTTAGATCCTCGTTAAACAACAATTCCCCATTTGCTGATAACACTACCGTGGTGCCCATCGTTGCCGAAAAAGCGTTTATTGCTTGGTTGTTTTGGTCCACCAACAGTTCAAAAGCGGCTGATTCATACCCGTTTTCCTGTCTTGAGCGAAGCGCGGCAGAAGCAGAACCGGAAATATAATCGACTAGAAAATATTTGGGCCCGCTGTATTTCGGGATGGTTTGGGTTAACAGGTGGTCTGTGTGGGCGTTACAGATTGGGCACCACATGGTGAAGTAGAGCACCAAAGGCCGCCCAGCACCCAGTTCTTGGGCAAGGTTACGGCTTTGTCCGTTTTGATCAAGAATGGAAAAATCATAGACCGGGGTTTGATTATTCGTGGTTTGTACTTCTTCAGCTCGCTGGTCATTACCGCTGGGTTGTAGGTCGTCCAAGGTACCCTTGCAGCCCCCTAATACCAGCGCCAGTATTAATATAATATTAAGGAAATACATAGGTCACTCCAATTGAAATCGTTTGAGTTTTGGGAAAGTTTGTCCCGCTGGTTCCTTGGTCTATCCCGGCTTTAAATATCCAATCTCGTTCCGCTTTTCCCAGGCTGGCACTTAATCCTTGGGACTTTAGGTGCATACCCGTTGTAGGGTCCTCTACTTGATTGATTTGGGCCTGGTTTTCATTTAGATCGGTGATTGCCCAAGTGAGCGAGAACTCGTCTTGGTTTTCAAAAAACCAGACATAACCTAAATTAAAACCGGCAGAAAGTCGGTCGCCCAGTTGTTTGCGGTAGGGTTCGACCCAGTTGCCGTACTCCCTATTTACCGGGCGCTCTAAATGCCGAGTGAAGTCTAGCGCTAATCCGGCTGAAAAAGGGTAAATGGTCTTTTCTATCCTAAGTTTACCCGAAACCCCATAAAATCCTCGACCAGTAATATCAAAGCTATTCGCAACCTCATCATAAGGAGAGATACCTGTGGGCAAACTCACCGCCAAACCCCAATAGATCGCAGGTTTAAGATCGGCAACACTATATACCTTCCAAACACAAGTGACCTGATCAAAACCTTCGTACCAGAGCCCCAACAGGGCGTCCCCTGGCCCTTCTGTATTCGAGTTAACCCCTTCATAGCGATTTTTGTTTTTTACCCAAGAACCGGTTCCGTATGCCTGCCACCTGGGGGCTAAGCGGTAGGCGGCTCCGAAACTAGCGCGGGTTTGATTTAAATCTGACCCGGCCGGATCGTTGTGGAACTGCCCTGACTGATCCCAAAACCCATGATAAGACTCAATTGAAAAGGTGCCACTGGTCATTGCCTCATTCATTTTAGGCAATACCAGTGCCCCACCCCCACCCCCGCCGCAACAACTCGCCGCCCAGAGGTTGGGTGTGCTAAGGATAAAGCAGGCAAAAAGGCCAAGTAATCTGCGTAAATTCATCGATTCAAGCCCAAAGATTAACCTAAGGTTATAAAACCTAAGGTCAAATAGGTTCAGACCAAAGTAGATTGGTCAGAGAAAATTGGATTGGCTTAAATCGGTACGGGGGGAGCTCGGCTTTGGGTCCGAAGGGTAAGAGCTTGGGAAGCGTTAGAGGACTGGAAAACAAATTCTGTTTCCTTTTGGAATTTCGCCCAAACAAAATCAACCGGAGTGCCCAGTGTCAGACCTTGTGCAAGAAAACAAAAGTGGCACTGGCTGCGGGCTTGTTTTTTAGATTCTTTGGACTCAATCGGACTTGGAACCACACAAAGCGCATGGGGATCGGCAAACATCAAGGCTTGAGATGTTTGAGTCTGTAAATACCTACAGGCCCAAGGTGCCGCCACCAGGGTATAGGCAAAAATCGCCATCACCCCCAATCGGGTCAAAATTAGTAAAACATTATTTACTTTAAAACCTAGCATGCACCTGTCCTTTCTCCCCAATTTTGGGGTCTGCCTTTAGGCCTAAACCCAAGGCCCGTCATTAGTCAACAAAAGTAAGGTTTTTTTTATTTTGCCCTTTTGCTGAACCTTTGTTATTCCAAGTTCGGGGCAACTATTTATTTCTATACTTAGGCTATGGCTTTACGGGTTTTTCGAAGCAACCAGATTGAGCAGCTTTTTTTGGCGCTAGCCCAAGAGTTGGCCCAGGGCCCTAGTGACCCATTGGCTCCCCAGTGGCTTGTTACCCAAAACCCAGGGATGAACAAATGGCTAGAACTTAAACTAGCCGATCATTTAGGGATTTGGGCTGGCGGTAAGGTTTTGTTCCCAAAACGCTTGGTTGAGCAAATTGTAGGGGTTGGAGAGCATTACCAGGTCGAGTCCATGGCGCTGGCGTTGTTTAGCCAGCTTAGTCACCTCGAGGGTGACCCTGAGTTTGTGGTTTTATCCAACTATCTCAAAACTGCGTCCACCCCCCTAGACCGCTGGCATCTAGCTCGAAAATTAGCCGATGTTTACGACCAATACCTAGTTTACCGCCCCGATTGGATCAGGGGTTTCGAGCGGGCTACTCCTCCTGCTGATGAAACCCCCGAGGCGCGTTGGCAAAGGCTTTTATGGGTAAAACTGGTAGCCCAATTGGGGCCTGATCATTTAGTTTGTATGGCGGACCGTTTTTTTAGCCAACTATCCAAGGGGATACACCCCACCCACCTTCCTGAACAGATCTCCGTTTTTGGTTTGGCCACCTTACCTCCCCTATTTATCGATATTTTCAGTGCCCTAGGGGATTTTGCCAAACTTGATCTTTACCAACTTTGCCCAACCAACGAATATTGGGCCGACCAATTAAATAAAAAAGCCCTTTTAAAACAGGAAAATCGGGCAGCAGAACTCAAAGAAAATTTTGATCTTTTATATTATGAGTCGGGCAACCGGTTGCTAAGTTTTCTGGGCCGAATGGGCCAAGAATTTCAGTTTCTTTTAGAGCAAAAGGCCAATTACCAAGAAGGACCCGAATTATTTGTTTTCCCCAAAGCCAACAGTCTCCTTGGGCAGTTGCAACAGGATATATATCAACTCACTAATCCAGAGGTGACCCCGCCCTTGGCTTGGCTTGAGACTGAAAATAGCCTCGAAGTCCACCGCTGCGCCGGGGCGCTTCGGGAAGTACAGGTGATCAAAAATCGCATCTTAGCCACCCTTAATGAGGATCCTAGCCTAAGCCCGGCTGACGTTCTAGTTTTGGTAAGTGATCTGAAAATATACGCCCCTTTAGTCCCGGCTGTTTTTGGACGTGAACCCAAAATTCCCTATTCCTTGGCCGATCAAAACCTAGAGGAGGAGGTGCCTTTAGTCGCCTTGATTTTAGAGATCCTAGCCTTGCCAGAACACCGCTGGAGTTTAAGTGAGGTTTTGGGCTGGCTAGCAAAAGGCGGCGTAGGGCGGCGTTTTGGGCTTGACGATCACGACTTAGAACGGGCGCGGGATTTGTGTCTGCGAGCGGGAATTCGTTGGTCAAAAAATGAGACCCACCGGGCCGAACTAGGCCAGCCTAGCGAACGCTCCCATACTTGGGCTTGGGGGTTGGACCGGGTCGTTTTAGGGTATGCCATGGACGACGAGGAAACTTGGGAGGGGATTTTACCTTTAAGAGGGGTCGAGGGGTTAGACTACAATTTTTTGGGGCCTTTGATGGAGGTTTTGGGCTTTGTTAGTCGCCTTTTAGATCAAGCGGCGGTGCCTAAGAGTTTAGCCGATTGGGCCCAAGTGTTAGGCCGCTGGGCCAATGATCTAGTTGCCGAGGATAGGGCATACGAGCTTGGTCTTTGGCAGGGGTTGATGAGTCAACTTAATCAGCTTGAATTGGCCGACACCCATCTTGACCGGCGTTCCTTAGCCGATTTATTAGGGAGAATAGGCGGCAATAGTAGCGCAGCACGAGGGTTTTTATCCCACGGGGTGACGGTCTGTGGGATGTTACCCATGCGCTCGATCCCGTTTAAGGTGATCTGTATGCTAGGGCTGGGGGAGGACCAGTTCCCTGCCCAACGACGGCCGGTTAGTTTTGACCTAGCCACCAACTGGCCTCGACTTGGCGACCGAAGCAAAAAGGAAGACGACAAATATTTGTTTTTAGAAGCCCTGTTGGCGACCCGTCAGCGCTTGATACTGACCTATCCTGGCCTAGGACAAACCTCCAATCAAACCAGTCCCCCTTCGGTGGTTTTGTTGGAATTGTTGGATTATATCAGTTTACGCTACAAAAACGCGAACCGAAAACCCGTTGAATTTCCGATCCAGTCCCACCCCCGATTGGCCCAATCACTCAAAAGTTTTGACCCCAATTTTCCATTATTGGCCAATTATTCTCCTATTGATTTTAACGCGGCCCAGGCGGCCTGGGGCCAGCTCAAGGTTAGATCCTTTTTTGAACTCCCGCTTAGCCCCCCCGCGCCACTCCAGCTTAATCTAGCCGATCTTATCCGCTTTTTTAGGGACCCCTTGGCCGGATTTTTCCGCTGGGGGCTGGGCTTAACACTAGAGGAGCCGGAGGCGCCACTGCCCGATCGGGAGCCATTGGAACTAGACCCTTTAGAAAAACATGGTCTGGGTGATTTTATTTTGTCCACCGAATTAGGCCCAGAGGAGATCTGGGCGAGATTAGAAGCCGAAGGCAAGCTTCCCAGCGGGCCTGCTGGTAGGTTGTGGTTTGATCAGGCTTGGCGGCGATATCAACCGGTTTTAACTGCGCAAGCTGGCTACCTAGCGGGTCAAACCGTCAAACCTCCGGTCAAAGGCCGCATAACTTTGGGCGAGGTGGACTTACAGGGGGAATTGGGTGGGCTCTGGGATAAGGGTTTGGTGCGGGCCAGCGCCTCCAAGCCTCATGGAGGTCTGCTTTTTAAAACCTGGATTGAGCACCTCTTTGTTAACGCCCTAGTTGGCCCCACACAAACAGCTTTGTTTGCAGCACCAGAGAAAGGGCGACGAGGAATCCACCTAATCGCGAGCCCCGATGCGAAGGCGATCCTCACCGATTTAACCAAATTGTTTTTAGCCGGATGTCGTCGTCCGTTGCCCCTGTTTACCAAGGAAGCGTGGGTTTTTGCGCAAAGTTATCTAAAAAATCCAGAAAAGGTGGATTTTAAATGGCAAGGAACTCACCCGCCCAATACCACGCCGGCCTATAAAAAACTCTATCATAACCAAGACCTGCTGAATGACCCTCTTTGCCAAGAGGTTCAAGAGGAGTTTAAAGCACTAGCCCTTCGAACCTTTGGACCATTACTTAAGGCGGAGGGGCGGCGATGAGATCGATGGAAGAATTTAATCTAGTTACCTGCCCGCTGAACCGCTCTACTTTGATCGAGGCCAGCGCGGGAACCGGCAAAACGCACGCAATTACCGGGCTTTACCTACGGTTTTTATTAGAAGAACAGCTTAGCGTCGGGCAAATTCTGGTGGTTAGCTTCACCAAAGCCAGCACCGCCGAATTGGTCGAACGGGTCTCCAAGACGCTACGGACCGCTTTGGCAGCGTTAACCGCCTTAGAGGAGCCCAAGGACCCTTTGTACCAAAACTGGTGGCCAAAACGGGTCGAGCATAAGCTGCGGCTGCAATTGGCTTTGCAATCTTTAGACGAAGCCCGAATCTTTACGATCCACGGATTTTGCCAGCGGGTGTTAAACCAATACGCCTTCGAGTCGGGGCAAGCCTTTGAAAACCGGTTGATCGAAGATCCTGCCCCCCTGATTGAAGAAGTTTCCGCCGATTTTTGGGCGATTCGAAGCCGTGAGTTAAGCTGGGTCCAGTTAGAGGTTTTGATTGCTAAAAATCTGGGACCCAGCGGACTCGCGAAGGTCTTTGGGAAATATACTGGTCGGCTAGAGATTGAGGTATTGGCCCCGCCTTATCCAGCGGGGGAATTGTCCTTAGCCCAAGCGCAGGCCCTGTTTGAGCAGATGGTTGACTGGTGGGAGAAGGATCGGGCCAAGTTGGTAGAGTTAATATCAGGGCCGGGGCTCAAAAAAGGGAGTTATAGCGAAAAGGCCTTGGCCGCCTGCCCCGAGGAAATGGACGACTTTTTAGGTAGTCCGCTCTCGGGGAGCAAGCCTTTTGATCGTTTCAAACTCTTTACGACAAACTGGTTAGCCCAACAAACCAAAAATAACTTCACCCCCCCAACCCACCCCTTCTTCGACCTTGCTCAATCCCTTTTAGAGGAACTGGAAATCCAAGCATTGCGGACCGACCAGTGGTTGGCCGCGTTTTTGGCTGATTTTTTAATCGAGGCCAAAACCAGAATGGCGGCCAAAAAACAGCTACAAAAATCCCAGTTTTTTGACGACCAATTAATCGAACTAGACAAAGCCCTTTCAGGACCCAATGGAGAGCGGTTAAAGTTCCAGATCGGGCAGGAATATAAGGCCGCATTGATCGACGAATTTCAAGATACCGATCCGTTGCAATACCGCATCTTTAAGGGGCTGTTTGGGGCGGGGGCGCTGTTTTTGATTGGCGACCCCAAGCAGTCGATCTACGCCTTTCGCGGGGCCGATATTTTTGCGTACCAATTAGCGCAAAAGGAGACAAAAGGCCGATACACCATGGGGGTCAATTGGCGCAGCGACCCAGGGCTGCTTACGGCCCTCAACCACCTCTGGCAGAAACACCGGAGTCCCTTTTGGTACGGTTTTGTTGAATATAGCCCAGTCCGCCCTCGGCCAGAAGCCCAAGACCAAATGGAGGGGGCGGCGGTTCAAGTATATTTACTTGAACAAGACGGCAGTCTTCCTGCTCACGGCAATAACAAGACTAAAACTAAGATAAACACCGCTTGGGCCAGGACCGAAATCCCCAGACTTTTAGCCTCCCAGATTAAACAACTCTTACAAAGCTCCAAGCTAGGTGGGCAGTCCTTGGCGCCGCAGGATATAGCGGTATTGGTACGCAAAAATTCGCAAGGGGAAGAGGTCAAGGCAGCCCTTGATCAACAGGGGATTCCCAATCTATTTCTTGGCCGGCAACTGCTTTTTCAGACCGAGGAGGCTTACGACTTAGCCCGGTTGTTATACGCCTTATTAAACCCTGAAGACGCGCGGGCGCTGCGCTCGGCCTTGGCGTCTGTGTTTTTTGGTTTTGATGCCCAGGGACTCGAAACCCTGTTAAAGGACCCAGGCCATTTAGCCCGTTGGCAAGCCTATTTTGACCATTGGCAAAATGAGTGGCATTCTAAAGGGCTCCTAATGATGGCTACTCAACTGGCCGACCAGATCGAAATGGCCAAGGGGCTCCTGGCCAAACAAGGTGGGCAGCGGATTTGGTCGAATTGGCAACAGTTGATTCAATCCTTAGGCAATGGGGAACCTGCTGCACAATTACAATTATTAAAAGACCGACTAGCCGGGAACGGGGGCGAAAAAGAGGAGTTGTGGGCCGACCAAGACCAACGATCTGTGACCATCGTTACGGTCCATAAAGCCAAAGGGTTGGAATACCCGGTGGTATTTTGTCCCTATTTATGGGAGGGCAAGTCCCCAAAAAAACCAACAAATCCAATATACCACAAAAAGGGGCAATTGGTGTTTGATTTACACCCAGACGCGGATAATTCCTTATACGAAGAAGAGGAATTCGCCGAGTCGCTTCGGTTGATGTATGTCGCGCTGACCCGCGCCAAACACCAAGTCCATCTCTATTTTGGGCCAATCGGCGACTGGGAAACTAGCCCTCTGGCTTGGGCGTTATCCCCATGTAGTGATGACCGTGAAGGGGGGCCTTATGAAAAACAGAAGTCCTGGCTAAAGGATTGGGACAGCAAAACAATAAAGGCCCGAGTTGAGGAATTGGGTTTGGAGTCCGGCGGGGCACTAGAGATAAAAGAAGGGGCACCTAAGAATTATAGTTCTCCTCCTCCCAATATGCCAGCGGCCATAAGTCCCTGGAAGTATAAACCTGGCCCTAACCGAGCTTGGCGGATTAGCAGTTATTCAGGACTCGCCCAAACCGCGCACCAGCCCGAAGAATTGGGCAAAGACCGCGACCCAGCCCCCTTGCTTGCGGCTGTACCCACCAACCTAGAGGTGAGTTTAGCCTTAGCCCAGTTCCCCAAAGGGGCCAAGGCAGGACTATTTTTTCACGATTTGTTGGAGCATTGGAGTTGGAGCGGCGACCCAAAGCCTTGGGTCCAGACTCAATTAACCCAACACCAATTCGACCGGGAACGCTGGCAAGAGCCCCTGACCCAATGGTTGGCGGAGTTACCCAAGGTCGATTTAGGGGGCTTTGGGATGGGTGATTGGGGGCCGAAGGACCAATGGGCTGAATTGGAGTTTATTTATCCAGTTAAAAGCCTAACCGCAGACCGACTGGCCAATTTTTTTGCCAAAGTCCCTGGATATGAGGCCTACGGAGCGCAACTCAAAACCTTGGGATTTGCTACCCTGACCGGGTATTTAAAGGGATTTGTTGATTTGGTGTTTCGCTTTCAAGGGCGTTACTATTTGGCGGATTACAAGTCGAACCACTTGGGCAATCAAGCGGTCCTTTACCGAGAAGAGGCCTTGAATGAGGTGATGGGGAGCAGTCATTACCATTTACAATCATGGGTCTATGCTTGGGCGCTGCACCAACACCTCTCCAGACGTTTGCCTGATTATTCCTATAAAACCCATTTTGGCGGGGTTTATTACCTGTTCCTGCGAGCGATGGAGCCCGGAAGTCAAGCGGGTGTGCATTGGCGGAGGCCTGAAGAATCGGATTTGTTAACCTTTGGGTCACTTTTGGGGGGGCATTGATGGATTGGAACCTAAAAACCTTGCGGCAGACCGGGGTAATTGATCCCTTTGACCGGCATTTTTCCCTAAGACTATCAAGCCTTGCTCCAAACACACCTGAACTAGTCCAGGTGGCTCTGGCTCTGGTGCGCAGGGGATT
>Ga0156797_152_pt2 | contig 37043 bp, 39 predicted proteins | sample RifOxyD2_FD_112098 | JGI IMG/M metagenome (GOLD analysis project Ga0156797, IMG submission 112098) | Candidatus Lambdaproteobacteria bacterium RIFOXYD2_FULL_50_16 | reverse complement strand
TACTGCTTGACCTACGATTTCGAGTCAGAGACCGACCATTCGGTGACCGTCCGCGAACGCGACAGCATGAGCCAAGAGCGGGTCAAAATCGAGGACTTGTTAGGTTATTTCCATCAAAAGGGGTTATTTTAGTACCTATCTAAAATATAAAGGCAATCATGGCTAAAGAGTTAGAAGAAGGACGCAAGCTAGAGTTGGACTTTGGCAAACTTAAAAAGGTCGCCCGCTGCGGCGAAGAGGTACTGCCGGTGGTCGCCCAAGAGGTTGGCACGGGCGAAGTTTTGATCCTAGGTTACGCCAACCGGCAGGCCTTAGATTACACCCTCAAAAACCGGGTTGCTTGCTTTTGGTCCACCAGCCGAAACGAACTTTGGATCAAAGGGGCCACCTCTGGCGAGTTTCTGGATCTGGTCGAGGTGCGGGTTAACTGTGAGCAAAACAGCTTGTTATACTTAGTGAAGGTTCGCAACGTAGGTGCTTGCCATACTAAAAATCAAAAAAATGAACCAAGGATGGGTTGCTACTATCGCAAGATTGGCGACCAAGGGCGCTTAGAAAACCTCAATCCTTAAGAAGAGGCGGATTCGTAGGCTAAGAGCCCCATTCGCCAAAAAAAGCCTAGGAGCGCCCAGAAAAAGAGCAAAAAAACCACTAACCCCAAGATGGGCCAGAAGTCGGAGGGGGCTAGTAAAAACCTAACTGGAGCACTGCCAATCAACAGCACCGGCACCAGATAGGTTAAAGCGCCGCGCAGCATACTAGGATAAACGAAGTCGGGCCAGCGGGCGAGTTGCTGGAATTCGATCCGTATAAAATTAACCCCAGTGCCGTCGATCATCCAAAACATTGCACAGCTAAAAAGCATCTCCAAGCTGTTTTGCAGCAAAAAACCTAGTACAATCCCAAAGGGCAAGGCTATCCAAGCCCAAAAACCAAGATCCACCTGCAACCCAAAATAGACCACAGCCGGGGCGGTGAAGGCCATATTAAACATGCTGCCAGGGCGGATGGTCCGAAAGAAGGTCAAAAAGATGGAACTAACCGGTTTGACTAGATGAAAATCAAAGTTTCCCGTGCGGATCATTAAGGGGAATTGCCAATAGTTTTCAGAGACTAAGGTCATCGTAAGTTGGTTAATCGCCAACATTACCGACGCAAAAAACAATAGGTGTTCCCGCCGCCAGGTACCGATTAGATGGATATGATCATACAAGATATCAATCGACCAGAGGTGGGTTCCGTAAAAAACCAAGTCCATCACAATCAAAAGTACAAAATGGGCGCGAAAGCTCATGGCTTCCGAAAAGCTCGTGCTAACAAAGGCCCCGTAGATTGAGCCGTATTGTTTGATCCTTTTGATCATCAAATCCCTGCCGCCGTATAAAGCCGAAGCCCCCGCCGCCAAACCCATTGAGCAAACCAACTGGCTACCAAAGCCCAAAAACCAAGCACTAAAAAGGCTCGGCCTACCCCTTCTAAGTTCCCCATCATCAGTTGGGCCGGACCGTAAGCGATGTAAGGGAAAGGGCTATAAAGAAGAATGGTTCGGAGCCATTCAGGGTAAAGTTCTAAGGGAATAATGGCCCCAGATAAAAAATAGGTTACAATCTGCAACATCACCATCAAGGTCCAGGTCTCTTCCAACCAAAAAGCCACCAGCCCTACCCAGTAATTGATCCAAAACCAAAAGACCCCACCCAGGATCGCAAGCAACAGTCCTAATACAAAAGGGCCAAATGAGGGCGATTCCAGCCGCCCGCCTAGTAAAGCTAAGGCGGCAAAGATCGTAAAAATTGCGATTCCTGTTTGCAAAAGGGTCCGCGCCAAAAACCCGGCCCCGTGGAATTCCCAGAGGGAAAAGGGATAGATCAGATAACTGGTAATCCGTCCTAACCTTATGTCTTCAGAGATTCGCTGGCTATTGCCATTAAAAACCAAGAGCCCGGTTATCATCACCCATAGATGATACGCCGCCATCTGGCCGAAGCTGTAACCGCCAATTAGGCCCGGTTGCCCTTCATAGATTCGGTACCACAAGGAAAGCTTAACGAGCAGAAAAACAAACAGCGGGGCAATGGACTGCAAAATAAAATTAACCCGGTAAACCAATAGGTTTGACCAGGTAACTGCCATGGTAGCACCCCACTTGGCTAGATAGACCTTCATAACAACTCAGGCCGCTCTAGGAGTTGGGCCATCACCCGCTCAATAGGGAGGTTTTCCGTATGAAAATCGACGACCGGATAATCGCGCAAGATTTGTTGGCCAAGTTCGCGAAGCCGGTCTTCTGGGATATTGAGCTCAACCCTGGTACCCTCAGCATTCCAAAGGGGAGAGAATGGTTCAAAAAAGGGGTCCTGCCGCTTAACCACAGAGCCAAACCGAAAGGCCACCATTTTGGCCCCGCCTAAGATACCCGCAAAGGCCTCTAAGCTGTCATCAAAGCGTTTTTGTCCCTCTAAAACCAACACCACCCGCTTGGCCAAAGCCTGTATATCGGCCATGTAATGGCTGGTCAGGATCAAAGTCACCCCGGTTTCGCCATGGTAATTAAGCAAAAAGTCACGAATGTTTTTTTGCGCGACCAAGTCTAAGCCTATGGTGGGCTCGTCTAAAAAAATAATCTTAGGGTCATGAAGAAGTGAACTCATCAGCTCTAGCTTCATGCGCTCGCCTAGACTTAATTTACGGACATGCACCCGTAAAAGCTTGGTCACATTTAAGAGTTCGGAGAGTTCGTTTAAACGATGCTCAAAGGTCTTTTTGTCTATTTCGTAATATTTTTGGAGGAGTAAAAAAGAGTCGAGAGCGGGCAGGTCCCACCAAAGTTGGGACTTTTGGCCCATGACTAAAGCAATTTGCTTGCGAAAATCTCGGCTTCTTTTGTGCGGAACCGTACCTAAAACATTTAAACTGCCTTCTGAGGGGACGATGATACCTGTAAACATCTTCATCAAGGTCGTTTTACCCGCCCCGTTGGGTCCTAAGAGACCGATAATCTCGCCAGGAGCGACCTCTAAATCAAAATTCTCTATCGCTGTTTTTGTCTCAAACTGGCGATCAAAGAAGCTTTGGATCGCGCCTTTGAAGCCAGGGGCCTTTTGGTGGCTTTTAAAGCGTTTGCTAAGCCCTTGGGCGTGAATCATGAGGGGCCAAAGGGATGAGGAGGGGAAATATTATTGTTGAGAAAAACGAGCCGAGTCGTCGGCGCGAACAACCTCAGAGATACGAATTCCATAACGTTCGTTGACCACCACAATCTCACCTCGGCACATGAGCCGCCCGCCAATAAAAACGTCCATGGGCTCGCCAACCACCTTGTCGAACTCGATCACATGCCCGGTTTTTAGGTTTAAAACTTCGCGCATAGTCTTCTCGACCGTACCAATCTGGGCGATGAGCTTAAGAGGAACATCGTGAATATACTCGACTTCGCCTTTGGGGATGTCCTCTTCAGAGATCTCCTGTTGCAGCAAGGCTTGTTTCAGGTTTCTAGGGCTTTTCCCACCACCACCCGAAAATAAGTCCTCGTCCAGTTCTTCAGCCATTTGCACTCCTTTTTTTGGCCCAACTTTACCCCAACCCAGCCCAAAAGGGCAACAGGTTCAGCTCACGTTTAAATTATAACCCTCAAATCTAAAAAGCAAAAACAACGCCAACTTCTTGACAAGCAGGTAGGATTTAGAAACATTAAAGCAAACTTAAGTCTTATCCGAAAATTTTTTAGGTTTAACCAGGAGGGGTCGATGGCAAAAAGCAGAAAGATCCAGTTTAAGCTGGTTTTCCGCTTTTCATTAATATTTATCATATTGTTTATATTAGTATTTTCTGCATTTATGCTAAGTTTTAGGCACCTCACCCTCAATGCCGCCAAAGCCAACGCCTACTCAATCGCCGAAACCATTCGCGATGGCATTACCAGCCTAATGGTCCTCGGGGTTATAAGCCAAAGAGATATTTTCTTACAGGGCTTGACCGACGTCGAAGGCCTGACCTCGATTAAAAAACTAAAAATAATCCGCGGCCAAGTGGTTATCAACCAATTTGGTCCCCCGCGAGCCAACGAGGTCGCCGAGACCGAAATGGAGCGCCAGGTTTTTGTTACCGGTGAGACTCAAGAACATCTAACCGAAGGCTTCGGCACACCCATATACGAACTGGTTATCCCCTATAAAGCCTCGGCAAAGGGCCGTATTCGCTGCCTAGATTGCCACACCCAGGCTAAAGAGGGTGATGTTTTAGGGGCCATTTCCATATCTTTTGACCTTTCGGAACAGCGCAGTTCAGGACTTTTGACGGTGAGCTTGATCAGTTTGTTGACCCTGTTTGGAATTATTTTTATATTTTTTATGATCTACCGGTTTTTCACGCCCTATTCGGCCTTTTTCAAGGAATTGCAGATGGGCTTCCAGTCGCTAGAACGCGGCCACATGGATGCCCGCATTGAAAATCTATTAGACGATGAAGCAGGCGACGTAGCAGGTAGTTTTAACCGCACTATGGATAAGTTGCAAAAAACCTTCAGCGGAATCTGTAATAACGTTTATTCCTTAGTAGGTTATGAATTTGAGAAATCTGGCAACGTCATTACAGATACGGTTTACAACGTAGATCAGTTACTTAAGATCTATAATTTCAAGAAAAACGTCGAGCGCGAGGAGTCCAAATACGATGTTTACCTCCGCATTCAAGAGGCTGCTAAAAAATTAGGGGCAGTCCGCTTCGGTATTTATGAGGTCGATTTTCGTAAACGAGAGATGAAATTTATTCTCGACCATTGCGTAGAACCCGAGTTTCAAACGGCCAATCTTGATCATTACGAAAACCACGGTGCCCTAGAAGCGCTAAACGAATTCCCTATCAACGATTGCACCTGTGACTTAGGGCACGACCTAGAAAACTGTCCCGTAATCCGCTTTCGGGCTCCTTTTGACTCGATGACTACCGAGCGGTTTTGTAAGCATTTCCCTGAAAAAGATGTCGAAGGTGCGGTGCATAAATGTATTCCCCGTTTCGGCACTGATATTGCCACCATTGTGCAGTTGGTTTGTTCAAGAGAAGAAAGCGAGAAGGTCGATCAGAGCTTACCTTTTTTGCGTAGCTACTTGGATCAGGCCAATTCGGTTTTAGAAATTAAACAAGCGATGGAATTTATCCGCGAGCAGTCACTCAAAGATGAATTGACCCAACTCTATAACCGGCGGTACTTGGAAGAGGTTTCAGGCGAATTTATTGAGAAATACAAAGACCGAAGAATTGGCTTTTTGATGATTGATATCGACTACTTCAAAAAGGTCAACGATGAGCTGGGTCACGACGCGGGCGACCTGGTATTAAGAGGGATCTCGTCTGTAATTAAAAAATCTGTAGGGCCTAAGGATCTAGTGATTCGCTACGGTGGCGAAGAAATTTTAGTGCTGTCCTTCCACACCCGCTCTGGAGAAACCAAAAAATTGGCAGAAAAAATTCGCTCGCGGATCGAAGAAGCCAGCTTCCCTTATGGCAAAGATGTTCTTAAAAAGACAGCCAGTATTGGTTTTACAGAGTATCCTGACCAGACCGCGAATTTCTGGTTTTGTATTAAATACGCCGACACTGCTCTTTACGCCGCCAAAACAGGCGGGCGTAACAAAGTGGTGCGGTACGTCCCCGAATTAGACCACAAAGAATAACCTATCTTGGCAGCAACCTACCTCCCCGCCTTTTTGACCGCGTTGGTCGAAGGGCTTACAGAGTTTGTCCCGGTCAGCTCGACTGGCCATATGATTCTGTTTGGCGACTTGATTGGGTTTGTAGGCGAAAAGGCTGAAAGTTTTACGGTTTTTATCCAATTAGGGGCCATTTTAGCCGCCTTTTTGATCTATAAAGAGCGCTTTTTCGGGTTGATCCCGACTCACACCCAAGGGGGGTTCTTTAAAAACCTGTTTTGGGGCCAAAGCCGACCGACAGCAAGCCACTTTATTGCTGCCTGCTTGCCAATTAGCTTGGTCGGGTTGGTGTTGTATAAAATTATTAAGGAGCAGCTATTTTCGGTCGAGGTGGTGGCGATTGGTTTGATTGTGGGCGGGGTTTTGATGATCTTGATCGAGCTTTTGCCCAACAAACGTTTTAGCGCGGAAGCCCTTGAGCAAATTAGTCTTAAACAAGCCTTTTTGATCGGTCTGGGGCAGTGTATGGCTATCTGGCCGGGGATGTCTCGTTCGGGCAGTACCATGGTCACTAGCCTTTTAGTGGGCGTTAAACATCGGGCCGCCGCCGATTTTTCCTTTATTGTTGCCGTTCCGGTTATGGTCGCGGCTGTCGGTTATGACCTCTATAAATCTTGGCACCTCCTAGAGACGGCTGATGCAGGCTATTTCGCCTTGGGCTTCTTTACCGCCTTTGGAGTCGCTTGGCTCTCGATCCGCTGGTTCTTGACAGTCCTCGCCCGTCTTGGGCTGATCCCCTTCGGTATCTACCGCATTTTGGTTGGGGGTTTGGTCTTATGGCTTTACTAAATCGTCGATCTGGTCGGTCTAGCGGCATGATTTGCCGAGACTAAAATTTTAGCCAAAAGAGCTAAAAATTTAGTTACATTTTGTTTTCTTTAATATCATATAGTTACATATTTTTACCCCTTTTTTTATAGGGTAAATCTGATTTTTGCTTTTTAATTGCAGTAAAAAACTGATAAACCAAGATTGCCGGTCACCCCTTGACTTGGCAACAACCCGTTAAAGGTAATCATATGAAAGGAATTTCCCTTTTACTCTTGGGGCTTCTCGCTTGTGCCCCGGTGGCGCTGGCAGAGACCTGCGCCGGTACGGACTGTTTGCCCAAAGAGGTCAAGGACAGTTGCACCGTTTCCTCCCCATCAGGCTGTATTGATTGGGAAAAAGGCATCGTTTACGCGACTGGGATGGGAGTTCCCAACGAAAGTTTTAAATCTGCCGCCCAAAAGCGATATTCTGCCTACCAAGCCGCCCGTGTTGTCGCCCAACGCAACCTTTTGGGCTTGATCGAAGATATCAACATCACTAGCACCCAAACCGTTAAAATGGGGATGTTGGAAAACGATGAAATCAATATCGCCATCCAAGGAAAGATCAAGCATGTCGAAGAGTTTGGCAAACCCAAAGAAGCCCAAGATGGCAGCACTTGGGTGACCATGCGGATGTATTTGCGAGATATTGTTTCGGTGATGCTTAAAAACGAAATGTTTGAGGCCTCAGACAAACTCCCAGCGCTCGAAAAGTCAGCGGCCACACCTGCCGCCCCTAAGCCCGAAATCGAATATGGCGGTGACGCTAAAACCATCTATTCAGGACTAGTGATTGACGCCAGAGGCTCAGGGATTAAACCGGCTATGAGTCCAAAGGTGCTAAACGCCGAAGGGATCGAGGTTTACGGTAGTTTCGCTATTGAGCGCGAATTCGCCTTGGAATACGGGGTGGCTTCCTACTTAAAAGACCTTAAAAAAGCCAAAGAGAATGACCGAGTAAAAGGTAACCCTTTGTTTATCAAAGGGGAAGCAGCTGGCGGAGCGAAGGGAGCCGATGTTAAAATTTCCAAAGAAGACGGCGAACTTTTAAAAGAACTCGAAAAAAGCCAAGCCTTCCTGCGCGAGGCGCGGGTGATCATCGTACTCTAAAAAGGAAATACCGATGCTAACCATATCGACTAAATCAAAACTGTTTGGGGTCACGGCGATTGCCCTTTTTTGGCTGACCGGCTGTGGTGGTAACACCGCCGCTCCTAGAGCGCAAAAGGGTGCGATGGATACCTCTGATTATCATCAAGGGCAGGGCGACAAGTTTCTCTTAGACCGAGATTTCCAGTCGGCCAAAAAGGCTTACGGCTTGGCCTTGGAACTGGATGCAAACCATTCTCCCTCCCAAAGTGGGAAGGCCGTCGCCTTGGCCTACTTGGCGCAAGGGGATTCGGTTTCCCCAGAGACCCAAGAGATGGTGTATAAGGAAGGTTCCGAGCTTTTAGAACAGGCCTTAGATAACGCGAAAAGCCCGGAAATCAAAGCCAGGGCGCATTCTTATGCGGTTAGGTTTTTTGTGGTGATGGAGCGGCCTAAGGATTGGTATGACCAAGCCAAGGACCACTTCGAGGACGCGGTCAAAGCTAACCCAGAGAATCCAGAACCCTACTTCTTTATGGCCAGCGCCGAATCGGCGAAGCTTAACTACGAGCAGGCGACCGAATATTACAAAAAGGTGCTTTCGATTGGTCGTGAGTACGATGTCGAGGCCGATCAAGAACTTAAGCGAATCCAGAAGGTCCAACGAGCCCTACCTGGGAGCCGCTTTGGCAAAGAGATTGCTAATAACCTAGAGATCAGTCGCGCCGATATGGCCGCCCTGCTTTTAGCCGAACTTCGGCTAGACAAGTTATACCTAGCCCAAGCCCGCGCCGAAAGCCCCAGCTTTATGCCGCCAGATAGTCAGCGAGGCATGAAGCTTTCTTCGACCCAACGAATGCCCGAAGCGACTGATCTAACCAATCATCCGATGAAGGATTCCGTCGAATTGGTGGTTTCTATGGGCGTAAAAGGTCTGGAGCCCGATGCAGGACACAAGTTTTATCCCTCCGCTGCTTTAACCCGAGGAGAGTTTGCCTTGGTGATCCAGGATCTACTGGTAAAGATCACTAAAGACGGCAGTATCGAAACGAAGTTTGTTGGCCAAGAAAGCCCCTTTGCCGATGTTCCCGCCGAACATTGGAGCTACAACGCGGTGCGTACCGTGGTTAGCCGCGGATTGATGCAGCCGGAAACTTCCGGCAAATTTGACCGTATGGGCAAGGTTTCGGGGGCAGATGCGCTGCTTGCCATTCGCAACCTGAAGACCATGCTTAAAGATTTTTAATTTTAGCTGGTTAACAATAAATCCCGTAAGCCCCGACTAGCCCAGCTAGGGGGGCTTTTTTCTCTCGGATAGAGTCCAAGTTGGTCAAAATCAACCGCACCGCCGCCTGTTTATGGTTCGACAAAGAGGCCGAAGAAGCTGCTCAGCATTACACCTTAATTTTTAACGATTCTAAATTCGTTGTATCAATCGCTACAACGGAGTGGGACAAGAGGTGCATGGTCACCCTGAAGGCCAAGTGATGGCGGTGGCCTTTGAAATTGCGGGGATGAAGTTTACCGCGCTTAATGGCGGCCCGCTCTTTACTTTCAACGAATCAATCTCGATCCAAATTTTTTGCGAGGGACAAGCTGAGGTGGACTACCTCTGGGAGCGGTTATCCGAGGGCGGGGAGCCCGGCCACTGCGGCTGGCTCAAAGACAAATTTGGTTTATCTTGGCAAGTGATCCCTCAATCGCTGATCGATTATCTAGGCGACCCAGACCCCCAAAAAGCGATGCGTGTCACTAATGCTTTTTGAGTATGCACAAATTCGACCTCCGTGCCCTCAAACAGGCCTATGAAGGGAATTGAACCTCAACTCGTCAAAAAACCGTGGTGTTCTTTTTTGGCGACCGAGATCTTGACCGTGCTGGCCGGATCTGGGTTAACCGGGGAGGAAGCCAGTGGGGGAACCTGCGCAACTGGGTTGGGGTTTTCTAAGCGGTTGCGGGCGAGGCGTTCTTCGGCACCATTCATCAAGTCGCCGTATTCGTGTTTCATGCGCTCTAGGTCTCGCAAAAGGCGGCTTAAGATGGCCACACTATCGCGCTCTTCTTCTGCATCAACTCCCAGGAATCCTTCTGGATGAAGCCCTTCAAAGGCTTTGCTGATCTTTTTAATATAGTTGTTCATCACCGGCTTGGCCAAGTCTTGTCCTTGTTGCTGGCGAACCACTTCCATTACATATTTTACCAGGGTTTCGCGCTTGATCACGTCGATTGATAAATAGTCGATCAGTCTGGCAAAACTGTCGGCCAAGGCATCGGGCAGCGCCAGCGTGAACAGGACGGGATGATCCATCTCGAAATTCAGCACCTCCAAGGGATGCTGGCTTTCTTTGGATTGGCCGTGGACCTCTAAGACAAATTCGTAACAGACCTGGAACAATTCGCCCAAGCGGGTGGCCATTTCCAAGGGCAAACCGGCTTCAACAGGCAAATGATAATACACCTTTACCGCCGACATACCCACCTTATCAGGCACCCGCTCGGTCACCCCTAAAATACCAGTGGCCGCTAAATATTTGGCGACATAGGTATCCCAGCATATGGCAATCCGCTCAATTTCTTGAACAAACCCAACCAGCACCCGGTCATTAACTACGGATTTTTGGTAGCGGTAAAATTCCCAGTGAGTCTGCAAAAGTTCGTAGATCGAATCCGCAATACTTTTGAGTTCGTCCAGGTCATTAACCTTGACCGGCCCCACCTGTGCTAAAAACTGTTCTAGCTTGATAATCTCGCCTAAAAAAGCCTTTTTAATGGGCTCGATTCGCTCACAAACCTCGCCTGCAAACAAACGTGGGAGTAGATCTTCTTGCAAAAACCGGTGGAGTTGGTTTTGCTCAAGCTGCGTTCCCAGCTTAGAATGAAATTCCTGGCAAACCCCTACGTAAAAGCCAAAGTTGGCCTTCATTAGCCGGAAAAAACTCTCCGACACGGGCACGCTTTTTTGAAAATTCGCTCTTAGCTGGTGCAGAAACAAACCATCCTCCTAGGTTTTAGTTGACCAACTCAGTCTCGGCGAAGAAATAGGCTATTTCTACCTTTGCTGTTTCAACCGCGTCCGAGCCGTGAACCGTGTTTTCGCCAATCGAAAGGGAAAAATCCTTGCGAATCGTGCCTTCAGCGGCCTGGGCAGGGTTGGTAGCGCCCATTAACTCGCGGTTTTTATTGATCGCATCCTGGCCTTCTAAACAAGTGACTACTACCGGCCCTGAACACATAAAATCGCAAAGTTCCCCGAAAAAGGGCCTAGCACTATGCACTGCGTAAAAACCTTCGGCCTCGCGCCGAGACATATAAATCATCTTGGTGGCAACGATTTTCAAGCCAGCTTTTTCAAAGCGGCTCAAGATCTGACCAACCAGATTGCGCTTGACCCCGTCGGGTTTGATAATGGAAAGGGTGCGTTCGATGGACATGTTATCTCTAATTCAGGTTGATTTCCAGGTGAATTTTATTGTTTTTCACTGGTAATTCCATAACCCTGCCTTCTGTGTTTTGGCAAGGGTTTGGGCGGTTCGGTATTCCTTTATTTCGTCTGATGACGCCCCAGCTTCAAAGAAAACAGACAACCCTTGCTCAATCATCCAGCGATTTAGGTTGAAAAACTCGGTCTCGCCGTTTTGTTTAACCTGTTGAAAGAGGTAGCCCTCCAATTGGCGCGATTCGGGCTGATAATGGATTTCAAGATATACCCGGCGATTCATGAATTGTCTTTCAAAGGTTTGCGTGGTATAATCCTGCCACTGGCGTTTTAGCCCCGGTTCCACAATCGAGCCTAACGGGGAAACGTAACGTAAATGTAGCCTAAGTAGCCGCTCTTTGTCCTCGCGGTTGCCCTTGGATAAGGACTCGGCTATCATTTGGTAAGTAGGTCGGTCCTCGATTTGGACCCAAATTGACTTTAGGTCCTCGTCGATTTTAGCCGCTCTTCCGTAAATCATTTGGGGTTTTCCAGGCCTGGGCTGGGTGACCTTTTGCGAATAACCCGAAGGAGGTACTTTTTTAGGGCGGACATAGACGTAGCGGTTGGTCCTTTGGTCATAGTGGCCCCCGTCTTCGTCAAGATTCGAAAAACATCCGCCTAAAATAATTAGGCCAAGTATCAGCAATCGTCGTAACACCGGGGCTCCATGAGGGGTCCAGACCTAAATCAGAAGTTACCCTATGTTATCTAAAAAGGCCAGCTTTCTAATAGCCATGCCCGCTCTAAAAGAGTCGGTTTTTGAGGGCAGTGTGGTGTTACTAGCCGAACACAATACCGAAGGGGCTTTGGGTTTTGTGATTAACTATAACACCGGGACCGAACTGACCGAGAACTTGCGGCAACTGCACCTTGAGTCGGCTAGCGGAGAAGCGTTGCCGCTGCTTTTAGGGGGACCGGTAGAGACTGGTTTTTTTTGGTTGCTCCATGAACCAATTTTAGAAACCGAATCAACCATTGTTATACACCCCGAGCTTTACCTTAGCCCGGCCTCTGAAATCCTTTTGATCACCGATCCTCAACAAAGGCCTTTGATCTATCACGCCGGGATTGGTTACGCTGGTTGGGCCGCTAACCAGCTAGAACGCGAAATTGAGGAGGGAGTTTGGTGGAAGGCGGATTTTGGGGTCGATTTAGTTTTAAAGGTGCCCATCCAGGAACGCTACCAACAAGCCTTTGAATCCTTAGGGATCCACCTAGATCAGTTGGTCGATAAAACCGTTATTAGAAACCCAGTGATTAATTAGTGCCCTAACAAACCAAAGTATTTCTGCTCTCGGCTTTCCCTGTTCCTAGTAAGAACTTTTCATTGCGCATAATCAGTAGAACTTGGCTAAAAACTCGAATTTGGGTTCTGTATCTTGCTAGCTAGGCGAGTGCGCGCGTTCCCGATTTTTTTTTGGTGCGCTGACGCCGCCTGCCCTAAGAAATAGTGAATCCCAACTCGGTTTTCACAAAATACCAAAGCCTTGCCTTAAAAAACGTTTGAAACAAAATGTTAGGCCCTGAATTATGCCCTAATCGCCCATGTTAACCCCCAAAATATAAGGAATTCGGCGATGACGCTGCTCGGGGGGCAGCTCTAAATAGGCAACCAGCAGCAGGTGGTGTTCTGTGAGTTCGCTAAGGGCGCAGTTTAGGAGGGTATTTTGCATTGGAGCATGATTCGATCAACGACATTTAGTGGCTATCCACCATGAACCAACGGTAAAGCTTGCCCACAAACCCAGGCGATGCTAGCCTAAAAGACAGGCCAATCACCAAGTTAGGAATATGAGCGAAGAAGACCAAGCGCAACCCAGTGAAGGGCAGGCCCCACCAGTTAGTGGTAGCCTGCAAATTGATCCGGTCTTAATTGAGCGGACAAAGGAAGCGCTGCAACTCCCCCTTCCCGATATCGATTCTAGTTGGAAAATAACCGCTAGCGCCCGCAGTCAGGAAAAAGGTCGATTTTTCGGTCTCCTTAAAAAAAAAGAACTAAGCTTCGATCAGATTGCCGACCTGAGAAAGGGGGCGATGATGTCTCCTGGCAACACCCTGATTGAGGTTAAAAACCTACGGAAAAAATTCCCCAATGATTCCACCCTAATGATGCTGTCGGCTACCTGCACCAACGGCATGATTATGAACTCAAGCTCTAAAAAAGGGGTGATTGAAGGGATGAAAAACGCTTCAAAAGAAGCGGGTACAGCTCTGATGAGTAACGGCATTAGCCTCTTTAACGCGGACAACTTTTTTGCCATCTATTTTAACTACCTTAGTCGCCTAAAACGTGAACAAGCTTCGGTGTACAAGGCCCTTTTAAGCGAACCTAGGCTAGAGTCAGACAAACGAAAACTGGCGAAATTTATCCAGGTGACCGACTACTTGCTTTCAGAAAAAACCAAGATCCACGCGGTTACGGGGCACCTTAAAAAGAAGATCAAGTCCTCTAAGTTTTCTACCACTTGGGACCATATGTCCATTAGACAGGCCTTTAAACATGTGGAAAGCGGGGCTAACAAAGAGGATTGTGGTCTAGCAACTGCGATTGAAATGGTTAGTTTTACTCACGCCTTGATGGTGTCTTTTGCTCGGGTACCGATCTTGGCCCCATTAGTGGACCAGATGTTGGACATGATCCCCGAATCGAGCACGCCCCTTTATTTGCGCAAGCGTTCGGTGTTGATGACGAGGCGGGTGGGCTTTATCAAGATTGCTCAAAACGTGGGCGACCGTAATACGATGGCTAAACATGCGGTTTCTTTGTTCAAAGAGGCCCAGACAACTATTGCCAAAATTGAAGGTCAGCCCGTAAAGCAGTCTTACGAATCAGAGCCCTATTTTAACCTCGCCTTAGGGGCGCAGATGTGTATGGGCTTGTTGCACCCAGAAGAGCAAATCAACTACCTTAAAGATGCGTTAAAAGGGATGGAAACCTTGGTCAAGTTGGACATGTCTAAAGATCATAAATATACCGAATCTGCCCAAGCTCACACCCATAAAATCACCGATTTTATTTCCACCCTTTCAGGTGGTGTTTAACCGCCAAAGCTAATAAGGGCCAGCGGATAGGCTAGCAGGGCAAAAACTACCGAAAAAACGATCGCCCTTGCTGTTAATTCAGGGCCACGCTCTAATTGTTCGGCCAAAATGTAAGCGGCCGCAGCCGTGGGCGAGATCATTAAAATAACCAAGATTTGTCGCTCTATTCCCCCGAGACCCAAGAGTACGGCCCAACCCAGTCCAAATAGCGGGTTAACCAAGGTTTTGATCACTCCAGCCCAAAGCGCCGGGTCAGAGGTTAATTTGATCGATTTAAAGCTGGCTTGAGCGCCTACTAAGACCAACGCTAGGGGTAGCACCGCCCCCGAAAGTACCTCAAAAGTCCGGTCGAAAACCAAGGGCAAGGGCCAGTCAACTAGATATCCGTAGGCTAAGCCAGCGGAAATGCTTAAGATCAAGGGGTTAGTGCCGGTGTTTTTAAGAACCAATTTCCAGGCCACGCCCTGACTACCAGGGACTAAGAGCAGAACCCCCATTAGATTGTAAAAAATTATAGCCGGAGCCAAAAGTGGATAAATCATAGCCTCTTTTGCTGAACCTCCAATCCAAAACAGCGCAATCGGCAGGCCAACAAACGCCAGATTCCCTCGAAATCCTGCCTGCATAAAGGCTCCCCTTTGGATCTTGGGCAAGCCTATCCCCAAGCCAATCAGCCAGCTAAAAGCGATGCAACTTAAGCTGCCCAATAAGAGGGCCAAAAAAGGGATCGCTACCGAAACTTGGGCAAAATCGAGATTAAAAGTCTTGTAAAACAACAAAACCGGCAAAAATATCCAATAAAGTAGGGAGTTTAACGGAGCAATCGAAGAGATAGGCAAGAGTTCGAACCGGCGGACGGCCATACCGATACCAATTAAAAAAAAGACCGGTCCCAACGCCGCAATTACGACCATCAAAGCTCTTGAGTGATTACTAAGTCCCCTAAGGCGCGGGTACAGCAAGCCAGCGTGATCCCTTTTGATTCTTCCTCTTTTGAGACATGAATCCAGCTTAAATCTTCGTGCTGATACTCTCCGGTTAGAACCTGGAGTTTACAGCGCCCACAGCCCCCTAGTTGACATCCGAAGCGCAATTGATCCACCCCTAAGCGCTGCGCCGCCTCGACCAGGGTTTCACCTGGGCCCACCTCAAACTGGACCCCTGAAGGTTCAAGTAAAACCAAAAAGTTTTTTTTAATTACCATCTTTTGGCCTCAAAAGGCTCGACCGATTGAATGGGGGGCCTTTACATCATCCCGCTCAACCCCTATGCTGAGACCGATCAGTAAATTTACCCAACTTTGGACATGAAGACTAAAAAAATCAGTATAGTCCTGCCTGTATTTAACGAAGCTAACAGTTTGCCGTTGCTTTGGCAAAGGTTGGACGCGGTTATTAAACAAAGTGCATATCCCTTTGAGGTAATCTTTGTAGATGATGGCTCTCATGACCAAACTACTGAAATATTATACGATATTCAAAATAAAAACGCGGGAGTTGTTAAATTTGTGCGCCTTTCACGCAACTTTGGCCACCAGCAAGCCTTGACTTGTGGGATTGAATCCGCCCTAGGTCAAGCGGTTATTCTCATGGACGCCGATCTACAAGACACCCCCGAGGCTCTGCCAAATCTGATTGCCAAGTGGGAAGAAGGCTTCGAAGTGGTCTATGCAATAAGAACAGACCGTAAAGAGTTTTTTATTAAGCGTTGGGCCTTTTCTGCCTTTTACCGTCTGCAAGCCAAGATGATCGAAATCAAACTCCCTTTGGATGCGGGGATTTTTTCGATTATGGATAAAAAGGTAGTTGATCAACTCAAGTCCATGGGCGAGCGAAACCGCTACCTACCAGGGTTACGTGGATTTACCGGTTTTAAGCAGACTGGAATCAAAATCGAGCGTGGCGCCCGACACGCGGGCGAACCCAAGGTCAGTCTAGCTAAGCTCTTTAAACTAGCCATGGACGGGATTTTTTCGATGTCCTATGTCCCTTTAAGGTTAGCCAACTACCTAGGGCTCTGCATCGCTTCAGGCAGCTTTGTGATTGCCCTTTGGGCACTTTATACTAAATTTTTTACGGACCAAGCTAGCCCCGGATGGTCCTCCAACCTAGCGGGCACCTTTTTTATTGGCGGGGTGCAATTGGTGTTTTTAGGGATCTTGGGCGAATACTTAGGCCGTATCTACGACGAGGTCAAAGGCCGTCCCTATTACATTATCGATCAAAAAGTTGGCTTCGAGGAAGACCATGCCTCATAGAATTATTCATTGGTTCGAGCGTATTCCAGCCCGCCGTTTTCTATTAGGACTGATTTTATTGCAGTTCCTTTTGCATTTGCCGGTCTATAATCTCCCACCTATGGGCCAGCACACCTGGCGGCAGGCGATGGGACTTGCGACCGCTCGCAACTATTGGGTGGAAAAAAACGAGTTCTGGCGGCCTCGCCAAGATGTAAGGATTGCTGCTGACGATGTAGGTGAGGCCTATTTTGAGCTGCCTTTAATTTATTGGTTGATCGGCCAAAGCTATAATGTTACTGGATTTTCCCACGCTAATGGCCGGCTAATCCAGTTTTTAATGGGGGCCTTCCTTCTCGTTTCGGCCTATTATTTTGCCCGCGCTTTAGGATATCACCAAGGTAGAGCCAAATGGTTTACCCTGGCCTTGGCCTCTTCCCCCTATTTCTTTTACTACTCGGTCTCTATCTCCCCAAACCTGCCCGCGCTCGCCTGGTTTTTAGGGGGAGTGGCGCTGATTTTACCCGAATTAAAGGCCGAGCGGTTTGGGTTTAAATATTGGCTTGGTGGTTTGTTTTTGGTGATGGCGACCCTGTCTAAGGCGACTTGGCTCTTCTTTGGGTTACCCCTGGCTTGGCTATTTGTCTCCCAATTACGCAGAAACAAAAATCTGAAAGTCTTGATTAATGGTGGGCTCTTAGGGGCCCTGGTGTTGGTGCCCAGCCTCTTTATTTTTAAACACGCTAGGCAGATTTACGATCTCGCACCACAAGAACGGCAGTATTACATAGAGTTAGGCCCCAAGCCCTTCCCAGAGGATCTGATCGGTATTTTAACCCCTCTTTGGAAAGGTTTTTTCGAGTGGTACCCCCAGATCTACATCAACTGGGCACTTTTGCCGTTTTTTGTTTACGGGATTTGGGTCGCGTTTAAACACAAGGCGCATAAAAGTGAGCGCGGTCTATTTTTTCTTATCTGGCTTATAAGTTATCTGGCTTTTGTGCCTTTGTTTTTGGTGCAATTGACCCAGCATGAATACTACTTAACCCCACTCCTAGTGATCGCGGCCATGGCCTCGGCCTACGGTATCGAAGCGTTTCTACTTTCTAAGGGGCAGAGGATTAAACACGTAGCCATTTTGCTTTTAGTCTTTTCCCAAGTAATCATGGTGGGAAGGGTTAGCCACCGCTGGCAATCCGCCCGCCAAGTACCTGACGAACTGCTTGAACGATTGCCTGAGTTTGAAGAGGTCTTGCCTAAAGAAGCGCGGCTCCTGATTATTGGGGATCCTGGACCGGTGGTTTGGCTTTATTACCTAAACCGTAAGGGTTTGGTGCAGCCCATACAGGTGGTGGATGCAGAGACCTTGGACCGTTACCAATCCCAAGGAATTGATTGGTTAGTAACAGACGACGAAAATGTGGCGCACAAAGAAGCACTCAAAGACCGGCTTGAATTGGTTAAGGAGATTGGTCATTTCCGTATTAGCCGCATTCTACCTCCCCAACTTTAATTCAAGCGCAGCCCTGGTCGGTTTGAATCCAGAACGTGCCTTCGCCGCCAACCGTTTATAAAAGAAAGGGGGGTGGCGGTTGCTTCTGAGGAATGATCTGATGCCTGCTTGCGCAGTTCACCAAACTTTTAAAAAATTGAGTATGAAATTTTTAATGGGTTTCCAGTTTCTTGGGTTGCGCTTAGAAATCAAGCTTTCCTCCTACTCGAAATGATAAGGAGTGTAGGGGGCCAATTCGTCTAAAATTCCAGGATGTGATCAATCCCTTCCCTCCGCCCCATGTACCCCTGAAGCCGGTCCAAACAACCAATTAGCTGTTTGTACTGGGCATTGATCTTGGGTTCTCTGATTTCAAAGTTTCGGCTAAAAAAATCAAACCGTTTCAAAGCCGCCCCCAGTTAGGGGATTTATCGTCCTCCCCCATTTTGGTTGGATGGTTTTTATTAATACTAGTCCCCAAAAGTATAAAGTTTTCTAGGTTGAATGCATCTAAAGCTTGCAACGATACCCCTAATGTTGAGATAATGCGCTAAATTATCTGGGCAAATTGCCCAACGCCAGCAACTTGGGAGGCTAAATGTCTGAAACCGCAAAGATCATCATTAACGGTAAAGAGTACGAACTCCCGGTCATTACCGGCAGCGAAGGCGAACAAGCGATAGATATCGCCCAATTACGCGCCCTGACCGGGGTCATTACCCTAGACAACGGCTTTACCTCCACTGGCAGTTGCCAAAGCGCCATTACCTTTTTAGATGGCGAAAAAGGGATTTTGCGCTACCGCGGATACCGGATCGAAGAACTTTGCCAAAAAAGTAGCTTTTTGGAGGTCGCTTACCTCTTGATCCACGGGGAATTACCCAATGCGGCTCAAGAGGCCGAGTGGGAGCATCATATCACCCATCACTCTATGATTAAAGAGGATATCAAGCGATATTGGGACGCTTGGCCGCAGACGGCCCACCCTATGGCCCTGCTCTCCTCGGTGACCTCGGCCCTTTCAACCTTTTACGAAGACAGCCACAACGTTTATGACCCCAGACAAGTGGAGATTTCGATCCACCGGCTAATTGCCAAGATGCCCACGGTCGCCGCCTATGCCTATAAAAAGTCCCAGGGCCAGCCCTATATGTACCCCATCAATAGATATAATTATATTGAGCGGTTTTTATATATGATGTTTGCCTTGCCGGTCGAAGAATACAAGATGAACCCGGTTTTGGTGAAGGCGCTGAACCAGATCCTGATCCTCCATGCCGACCACGAACAAAACTGTTCGACCTCTACGGTCCGCTTGGTGGGCAGTAGTCACGCAAACCTGTTTGCCTCCATCGCCGCCGGGGTCACCGCCCTTTGGGGCCCCCTTCACGGAGGGGCCAATCAGGCGGTGCTAGAGATGCTTGATAAAATACATGCAGATGGAGGTAACGTAGATAAATGGGTCGCCAAAGCCAAAGACAAGGACGACAATTTCAAATTAATGGGCTTTGGCCACCGGGTTTATAAAAACTTCGATCCGCGTGCCCTCATTTTAAAAGAAACTGCCGACGAGGTTTTAGCTACCTTAGGAGTGGTTGACCCCAGACTTGAAATCGCTAGGAAACTGGAAGAAATCGCTTTGTCCGATCCTTACTTCATCGAGCGCAAACTTTACCCTAACGTCGATTTTTATTCGGGGATTATTTACAAAGCCATGGGTTTCCCCACCAAGATGTTTACCGTGCTTTTCGCCCTAGGCCGCCTGCCCGGCTGGATTGCCCAGTGGAAGGAAATGATCGAAAGCAAAGAAACCAAGATTGGCCGCCCACGCCAAATCTACACCGGCGCCACCGAACGCCCCTGGGTGCCGGTTAACAAACGGTAAAGGGTACCTTTCCCCTAGCGGACTGCTTTTTTTGGGGCGGCCGAGGCGATGTTTAAAGGTTTTGGTGACTTGGTTGCCCGCAAAAAGGGCCATTTGAAAGGCTTAGGTCAAGTTTAAAGGTCCGGGAGACTGGTGTTAACCCTCGCTAACCGGTATTTTAAAAAACGGCGACCAGAGAGCTAAAGGCGCGGGCTGAAAAACCCGCCCTTTTGGCGGAATCTACCTTATCTCAGGCCTCTTAAAAATCCAGCGGTAAAATTCAAAAGACAAATAATGGGGTCAAGGGCAATCGCTAAAATAAAATAGGCCACTATTAACGCTTTAGCTGCAAAGTGATAGGTCAGGAACTCCCTGTTTCAAGGTTGGAGTTTGGAAAGCCGGAACTGCACCAAGCGCAGTTCCTCCAAGGTCCAGGCGAAGCGGGAATGGATCAGGTCGTTATGGCGGACTACCTAGATTTAGGGCTTTTGGGTCTTCAGGGGTTTATGATTACAAATAAAACAGCATCATTGTACCCCAAAAGCCACGCAAGTCAAATTGAGTTACTTATAAAATGCCCGTTTCTCGCCCTGACCTTTTGATTATTTTTTCAAATTCTTTTTTATACCATGGATCGAAGTTTTCTTTTTTTGCATTCGAAATTTTAGCTTCCCATCCAAAAACTGCTAACTTCCAGTCTCCCAGGCTTTGACCTAACGGTTTCACAATTCCACGCCCTTGATCTGTTTTTTGAATTTCTTCGACAATCGTCTCATAAGGCGATTTTCTGCTCCCCTTGTACAAAGCAACGCTAAAGAGTCCTCGAAACTTCCATGCATTCCATTCGGACAGTTTTAATTCGTAAAATCCTCGCAAATCTGTCAACCCGCCTTTGATTGCCGCTCCTGGTGTTTTATCTACTTTAAGTTCAACGCCGATATGGTAGTTTTGCTTGTTATGTGGCCGAAGCATTAAATCAAAATGATTCCGAGCCGAGCCTTTGATGCTCTTTTGCTGATGCCTAGTCAAGCGAGTCTCCAGACTGACCAAGTAGCTATCGCAAAGGTATTCCGCTAAACGGACTTGAAGCCATTTTTCCCAACCGGAAAACGCCGTCCCTTCAACTTCCAGTGGAGGCCCATTTTTGTTGGCCTGTGCCAGAAATTGCAGGGTCGATTTGTTTTTAGACAAACACTTTAGTATATTATCAACAAGTAAATCGAATTCCATTTTTTCCTTCTCGTTTGTTTGTTGGCTTAATTCCAGCGTGCAGAATACCCAAAATTTATTGCCCTAGCAATATAAAAAAAATGGTCTTTCACCCTGAATTTGTGATCTTTGAAGGTCGGGAAAGACTTAGGTTCGCGAATTTCAGGCAGGCTAAAGTATTAAAGATATTAAAAGGCTATGAAGGCGATTTTAGGTTTTTCTTGAAAAAGTCATCGATTAGATGCACAATTAATTCATGAACGAGTTTAGGTGGAATCAAGAAAAGAACCTGCTCTTGCAGGTAACCAGGGGAATCTCCTTTGAGGAGATCGTCGCTGCGATTGAGGCTGGCAAGCTGCTTGATGAAGTGAGCCATCCCTCCCGGCCAAATCAGAGAATCTACGTGGTCGAGATCGAAGACTACCCTTGGGAGGTGCCCTACGTGGTAGAAACAGACGGAGCCCATTTCTTGAAAACCGCCTACCCCAGCAGGAAACGAAAATGAGCAAAAAACGAGATTACACCGACCCAAAGATGTTCGAGCCCTTGGACGCAGAGGAGGCCGAGATTATGGCTTCCCGTGAGCGGGGGGAGTGGGTTTCTATGGCCCCCGAGGAATTGAAGCGGACAAAGAAGAAGCTTCAAGAAATGGCCCGAAACACTCTGAAAAAGTCAGAACGGGCCACCATCCGTTTGGCCAAGGCGGACTTGGAAGGAATCAAAATGATGGCGGCCAAAGAAGGCATCGGCTACCAAACCTTGATCAGCAGCTTAATCCACAAATACGTCACCGGGCAGATTGAAACTTCTTAATCAAATGAAGCGGGACAAACCCTTGTGGGTTATTAAAGACTGGGTGGAGCCCCAGCCCGAATACGCCCTCAAGTGAGCTACGGACCCTTTTTTTTAAGCTTCATCCAAGCCTAGCGGATTTGCGCCCAACGAGCCAGGGAAGCATAGCGCGTCAACTGTGATAATTACGCCTTAAATTTGACTTGGGGTGCTGGGCCCCCTCAGTTTTTCTCTGCTTCTTTCAGGCATTGATCCCGCTTGGCTTCGTCGCCGAGGGCTTCGAAGGTGGCGGCGAGGTTGTTCCAGGCGACTTGGTGTTGGCGGTTGGAGCTGGCTAAAGCGCGCAGCAGATGGCCTTTGGCGGCTTGCAAGCGGTTTTGCCGTAGGGCCAGGGCCCCCAAGGCGCTCCAGGCGGCGGCGTAGCGGCGGTTGAGACGAACCGCGTTTTTAAAGTCTTGCTCCGCCCGGTCCCAGGCCTCGACGCTGCGGTTCGCCAAGCCCCGGTTAAAGTGGGTCTTGGGCTCTTGATCGTAGATATCCAGGGCGACGTCGTAAAACTTGAGTGCCTCCACCGGGCGGTCCAAGCGGGCCTCCACGTTGCCTAGGTTAAACCACACCCGCCAATCGTCGCGGCGCAGGCCCAAGGCGCGGTTGAAGGTGCGGCCGGCTTCGGGGTAGTTTTCCTCCAGATAACTAGCCTCACCCAAGGCGATAACTAATTCATAGTCATTCGGGTGGGTTTTAAGGCCTTGGCGGGCGGTTTCGGCGGCCTCTTTAGGTTGATTGAGCCCCAAGTAGTATTCGGCTAGTTGGTAATGGGCGGCGCGGTCGGAAGGATTTTTATTAAGCAGAGTTTGGTAAAGCTGAAGCGCCAGATCGGGCTTGCCACAACTGACCAAGATCGCCCCGAAGGGCAAGGCGTGGGCCGAGGTGGTTTGAGGATCGAAGAGTTTTCCTTGGAGCCAAAACAAAAACCTAGGTTCTTCGCCGATCCGCCTAAAATGTTTAAAGAAATCCTCCCAAATCCGAGGCGAATAAACCGCTAATTCAAAGACCTGACCACAACATTCTAAGGCCATATCCCATTCCTTTTCCTCGGTTAGCCGCTCCATCACCAGCTTCCAAAGGCTGTAATCATTTTTGAGCGCCGGGGCGGCTTTAAAGAAATATTTAAACGCCTTTTGGGGCAGGTCTTTTTGGAGGGCGACATGACCCAACCGGGTCCAGGCGGCGTGGTGGGCTGGATTGGCTTTGATCACCTTTTCCAGACATTGAAATTCCTCTTCTAACTTACGCTCTAATTGAAAATTTTGGGCCAACCGGTACCAGGTCTCGTATTCTTTTTCTGAAATAGTTAGGCAGTCTTGCAGCAGTTTATAGGCAATCTCGGGCTGGCCTTGGTTTAGGCGAATCTGGGCGATAGCGAAGTTGTTTTCCATATCGTAGGGGTTGAGCTTGGACAGCCTGACCCGGGCGTCCACCTCCTTCTCTTTCTCCCCATTTTTGCGGTATAAGCTGGCCAAGGTTTTTAATAAATCTTGGGTTTCACCACCCAAGCCTAATACTTGGCAAAAACTTTCTTCTGCGTCGGCAGGCCTTGCGTCGGCCTGGGCCCGGGCGAGCAGGGTCCAAGCCTCTAGGTCCCTAGGCATCAACTCGACCACCTTCTTTAAGGGATCAATGGCTTCTGCCTTGGTGGCGTAATGAAAAAGCATTTCGCCTAGGTTAAACCAATAGTCTGGGTTGTGATCGTCTAGGTTGATCGCCTGCCGGTAAGCATTTTCCGCTTCTCTAATCTCTGCGTTTTTTACATGCGCGTTGCCTAGATTGTTCCAGACCGAGGCGGAGTGGTTATCTTGGCCCAATGATAGTGAGTAGGCTTCAATAGCGTTGGCGTATTTACCCTCACCATAGGCAACCAAGCCTTCTAATTCAAGAAGCCTAGGGTCTTGGTCATCTACCTTTTTGGCCTCTTTTAAAGCGTCTTTGGCTAGTTGCCACTCGCCTCGTTGATAGCGGTAATAGGCGATACGCTCTAAGGCCTGAAGATTTTTAGAATCTAACTCTAAGACCCTTTTAAAAAGCTCCAGTGCCCGATGGGGTCGGTCTTCGGCCTCCATTAGTAGCCCCAAGTTACAAAGACTGGCTACATCTTTGGGGCTAATAGCCAAAGCGTCTTCGTAAGCCATGATCGCTTGTTGGTTAAGCCCCTGTATCTGATAGCAAAGTGCCAGATTATAGGCGGCTACCTTGTGTTTGGGGTCCTGCTGCAAGATGCGCGATAAAACCTCTGCCGCCCCTAGTGGATCGCCCGCTCCAAATAGGCTGGAAGCCCGCTCAAGGTGCCTTTCTATCTGGTCTGCTTGTTCAGCTTCAGTACTCATAACTTGGACTCAATTAACAGATTGCAAAGCTCCGGGCGGAAGGCTCTAATCTGGGCTTGGGTTTCCTCGCGACCAATCTGTACTCTGTGGCTTAAACTAATTACAATCCAACCGGCCTTAGGATCTACCCAAAGACTGGTTCCAGTATAACCTAAATGCCCAAAACTGCCTTCATTCATGCGGTTTCCACAAGACCAATAGTTCCCATCGGGCTTATAATAATCCCAAGCTAAGGCCCGCGGGGCCAAGCTGGCAGGATTATGATTTTTTAACATCAAAGCCACCGTATCCGGTTTAAAAACCTGCACCCCGTTAAGGCTTCCCCCGGCTAACAACATCTTCGCAAACCCCCAAAGGTCCATGGCGTTGCCAAAGAGCCCAGCGTTGCCCCCCTCACCACCAAAAGCCCCGGCGTTTTCGTCATGGACCTCACCTAAAAGTAATCGGCGACGCCATAGGCAAAATGCAGTCTCCAAAACCTCTGGGCGGGGGCCAGGGTTAAAGGCCAGGCTCTCAAGGCCAAGGGGGCGGTAAAGTCGAGTTTGGCAATATTGCTCAAGGCTTTGTTTGCTGACCCGGCGAACCACTTCGCCTAGAATTAAAAAGTTAAGACAGGAATAGACTACTTTAACTCCAACCGGCCCCAAGGGTTCGACCGACATTAGTGCGGCCCAAGGATCTTTTTCTTGGTAAAGGGGCAACCAATCGGGCAGGCCACTACGGTGGGTGAGTAGATCGGTTAAACTAATTTTTTTGCCTAAAACCCATTCGGGCAGATATTTAGAGGCTTTGTCGTCTAAGCCCAACGCGCCGTCTTCATATAGGGCTAAAATAGCCGCTCCCGTAGCCAAGGGTTTGGTAAGGCTGGCCAAATCCCAAGTCCGTCCGGTCTTCAGAGGCCTTGCATGAGCTTCGGGCGATGTTCTACCATAAGCCCGGTGGAGCAATAATTGTTCTCCACAAGCAAAAAGAATTTCGGCCCCAGTGAAGGCCCCGTCCCGAATCGCTTGGGCGGCGAGTTTGTCAATGCGGTCGTGCAATTGGAAGCCTGACTAAGGTTAGGGCTTCATTTTCCTGGATTGAAGTCATTGCTTCAAGTAAAAAACCTAACAACTAGTTTTGAGATTGATGGCCAATGGCACCAAGTAGTTAAAGGCGTCAGTTTCGGGGTCAGGGCTGGAGAATGCTTAGGAATTATTGGTGAGTCAGGTTGTGGCAAGTCGGTCACCTCCCTTAGTTTGATGAGATTGATCCCTAAACCTTGGGGGCGAATCGACCAAGGGGAGGTTTGGTTGGAGGGCACAGAGGTAATGGGGCTACCCCCAGAGGCTTTCCGCAAATTACGCGGTCAAAAACTGGCCATGATTTTCCAAGACCCCATGACCAGCCTTAATCCGGTCTTAACAATTGGCGAACAACTCTTTGAGGTACTGCGCCGACAACCAAGCCCATTCGACCTCATCTCCCAGGCCGCCGCTCTTTTAGACGAGGTTGGGATCGCCGATGGATTAACCCGCCTTAAAAGTTATCCCCACCAGCTCTCTGGCGGTATGAAACAACGAGTTATGATCGCTATGGCCTTAGCCGCCCGCCCCCAGGTCTTAATAGCCGACGAGCCCACCACCGCCCTTGATGTGACCATCCAAGCGCAAGTTTTGGCCCTATTAAAATCCCTCCAAGCCCGCCACCAGATGGCCTTGATCTTAATTACCCACGATTTGGGGGTAGTGGCGCAGGTTTGTGATCACACCTTGGTGATGTATGGCGGCAAAGCGGTGGAGCAGGCGCCAACGGAAAAACTTTTTAAGTCTCCTAAACACCCCTATACAGTCGGGCTTTTAGCCAGTATCAAAAGTTTGGCCCAACCAGGAAACAAACGACTAGCCACCATCCCCGGCATGGTGCCCCAACCTGGGCAGTTTGGAGCAGGTTGTGTTTTTAGTGGGCGCTGTCGTTCTTGCCAGGATCGTTGTCTTACCCAGTCTCCGCCGTTAGAAAAAGATGGCGAGCATAGTTGGTCCTGTTTTTATCCCCAAGGGGCCTGATGAATCCCTTGCTAAAGGTCACCAATCTGTCCAAATCCTTTGGGATCAAGTCCGGGGTCTTGGGGCGTACCCAACACTGGGTAAAGGCGGTCCAGGAGGTGAGTCTGTCCCTAAACCCTGGCGAAACCCTGGGGCTGGTAGGGGAATCAGGCTCGGGCAAATCGACCTTAGCAAGATTAATCTTGCGGTTAATTGAGCCAACCAGTGGCGAGGTTGAATTTAAAGGTGAAAAACTTACCAGACTGGATCACCAAGCCATGGCCAAACACCGGGCAGGGATGCAGATGATTTTTCAAGACCCTCTTGAGAGTCTCAATGCCCGCTGGAGTATCCATCAAATTATCGCTGAACCGTTGGAGATTCAAGGCTGGGAGAAAAGTCGCCAGCAAGCTCGCGTCCAGGAGTTACTTAAAATCGTCGGGCTCGATCTGGCAGTTTTGAGCAGGTTCCCCCACGAATTTTCCGGTGGACAGCGCCAACGCATTGGTATCGCACGAGCCCTGGCTTTATCCCCACAATTGATTGTAGCAGATGAACCGGTTTCGGCTCTGGATGTATCAATTCAAGCACAGATTTTGAATTTATTAAAAGACTTACAAGAACAATTTGGGCTTAGTTTTTTATTTATCGCCCATGATATCCACGTAATTCGCTTTATAAGCCACCGTATTGCGGTGATGTACATGGGCCGGCTGGTAGAGCTGGGACCGGCCCAAAAGGTGGGTTCTAGTCCGCTTCATCCCTATACGCAGGCCTTGATGGCTTCGGTCCCTAGTATTGAACTGGGCTCTAAAGAATTTAAAGCTATTGAAGGGGAGATACCCAGTCTGGTTAATCCGCCCAACGGCTGCCCGTTTCATCCCAGGTGCCCTTTGGCTGATGAACATTGCAAAGCCCAGGTGCCCCCTTTTATAGAAAAGTCCGCAGGCCACTTGTCCGCTTGTTTTAAAAGTTAAATTTTTGGAGGTTCCGATCTGGCAACGGATTTGCATTTACCTCTTTAAAATCCCTTAGGGAAGAGCTTAACCAATTGTGCAATCCATGGAGACACGCATGAAAAAGCTGATCCTTTGTGCCTTCACCTTCACCCTTCTTGGCGGTGCCCTTTACGCTCAAGAGGAAGCAAGCTTAGAAACTTTTGACAAGTGTAACAACTGGGCAAGGCAGTATTGCCAAGCCGGGGCACATGAAGATGCGGTAAATGCCGAGTTGCTTCGCCTTAAAAATGCGGGCATCCCGATCACTTTGGAGCGCATTAAGATGCTGTCCCAAAAGATTAAACCGGCTACCTTAAATCAGCCCGAGCAAGAGTAAAGGATGTTAAGGAAGGCTGTGCCTTTTATCAGCCTCCTTAGACTTGTCTTCATCTTCAAGCTAGGTTATCTATACAGAGAAGTTTAAAAACTAATCTGGACTGGGATGCTTAGTGTAAAGGGATATTTCCGCCAAGGGCAAATTGTCTTAGACGGTGAAGTGCGTGATCTGCCAAATAAAGCTCAAGTTTTGATTAGTTTCCCTAATCAAGTGGGCAACCTTGTCTTGTTTAATACCAAGTTCGATGAGATCAGTGCCAGACGTGGTCGCCGGCAAAGTATCCGGCATGCCACCAAGGGCAACATTACGCTGGTCGAAAAAAATCCCTCCCGAGAACAAATCATTCAAGCCGAACTAATCGACGCTAGTTATGGCGGAATTAGTTTTACTTCTAGCCACCTGTTTGTGGAGAATACGGTTTTACAGGTTGGCTTTGCAGACCCAACCAAACCGGCCAATATTTTAATTGAATTTGACCTAGAGATCCGCGCGGTTAGTTGTTGTAACCAGGGATATAAGGTAGGCTGTATGTTTTACAACAGTTTGGACGAGCAACTCTTTCACCGATTGACCCGATTGATCACATGAAGGTTAGTACTCTTTGGCTTTTTTTGGCCTTTTTGGCTCTACCCCTTTTGGCCCAGCCGGTTCCCAACGGAATTAGTCCCTGGACCCAAAAAAAGATGGATTGGCTGGATCAAAACGGAACTGCCATTCGCAGGGGAAAACCCGAGAGTCGAGAGACGGTTATAGCTTGTCGCCGCAAAGACCATATCTTGGTCCGCCGCCCCTTTGGTATAGAGATGGACTGGAATAACGCTCAAGTTATCGAATGCCCGGCCTTCTTCTCCAGTCCCGTCCCCTTGCCAGAATAAAAATCAACCGGCTAATAGCAGGCTGGTTTGATTATAAAAAATACCGGCAATGGCCCCGGTCATCAAACAAGCTAAGGTTGCGGCCAATAGGGCGCGGAGGCCAATAGCACTAAGGTCTTTGGTGCGTTCAGGAGCTAAGGCAGCAGTGCCCCCGACAAAAATCGCAAGACTAGCGAAATGAGCAAACCCGCAAAGGGCGTAACTGCCAATTACCAAGCTTCGTTGATGATGTATAACCCCGGTTTCCATGGCTTTGGCTAGGTCCATATAACTCACCACTTCGGTGACCACCAGCCGTTCGCCTATAATTGAGGCCATGATGGATGCATCCTCAAAAGGCACTCCCATTAGCAGAGTCAATGGGTAGAAGAGGTAGCCTAAGAGTTGTTGCAGACTCAAGCCCCCAAAACCTAAAAATAGGTTCACTAGAGCCACTAGGCCCAAGACAGCAATTAAAAGCGAAGCAATCCCCACAATCAATTTCACCCCATTTTGGCTGCCTTCGATTATGGCTCCAAAGAGGTTATCTGCTTTTTCATAATGTGGTTTGATATCTTGACCTTTGGTTTGGGGGACCCCTGTTTCTGGCACCAAGAGTTTGGCCATTAAAATAGCCGCCGGAGCAGAAATAATCGAAGCTGAAATCAGGTGGCCAGCAATCGCGGGAAACACGCCTTGTAGAGTAAAAACGTATAAGGCCAATATATTGGAGGCGACTGTTGCCATACCCGCGGCTAAAATTAAGGTTAGCTCGCTTTGAGTTGCCTTGGCTAAATGGGGCTTAATGGTTAGCCCTGCTTCAACACCCACAAAAATATTGGTTGCCGCAATCATGCCTTCGACCCCTGATATTCTTAAGGTCTTGGTCATCACCTTAGCCAAAACCCGAATCAAAGCAGGAAGCACCCCCCATTGATACAAAATAGCCATTAATGCAGAGAAAAAAATAATCGCCGGAAGGGTCTGGAAGGCTAAAATAAAACCCAACGAACCTTCTTGACCTGGAGGAATCGCCAGATTACCAAAGAGAAACCTAGTTCCCTCTCCAGAAACAGAAAGCAGCGTCACCACCCCGTTGTTGAGGTGCCAAAAAAGTTCCCGCCCAGGAGGGAACAAAAAGACAAAGGCGCCTATCAAGAGTTGTAACCCCAACGCCCATAATACCAGTCTGAAATCAACGGCTTTGCGGTTGTTAGACAGCGCCCAACCGAGTGCCACCAAAACAAACAAACCCGCCAAACTTACCCAATTATAACTTTCCATCCCAAACCCGTTTATGTTTTTACCATTGCTATAACAATTGGTTGAGTTCAAACAAGGGCAACATCACAGCCAGCACAATAAAGCCCACCATCAGGGCCATGGCCAAGATCATCGCTGGTTCGAGCAGTGCCACCATGCGCTCGACGTTAGCCCCCATCTCCCGATTGAGGTTGTCTGCCACCTTTTCTAACATCGATTCCAATCGGCTCGACTCCTCACCCACCCGGATCATCTGTAACAGTCCCGCCGGAAAAAGCCCGGTTTTTCGCATCGCTGCCGAGAGGTCTAAGCCCTTGTTTGCTATGTCGTCAATCATTTGGTCCATCGGGCCCTCATAGACCCGATTAACCAACACCCCCCGCAAAATGGTTAACGCCTGTTTCATTTCCACCCCACTTTCGAGCAGGGTGCCTAAGGTCTGCACAAAACGGTAAAAAACCATCTGTCTGGCTAGATGGCCTACCACTGGAATTTTTAAGAGTACCTGATCGCGGTACAACAGCCCCTTTTCCGTCTTCTGCCAACGTCTTATGGAAAAAAACAGCACCCCCAAAAAACCGGCGGTGATCAAAAAATGATCGGTTAGCAGACTAGACATAAAAATCACAACCCTGGTAGGCAGGGGCAACTCCACCCTAAACTGGCCGAAAATCGGGGTGATTTTGGGCAAAATAAAGGTCATCATAAAGATCACAATCCCCATCCCCAACACGGACATAATCATCGGATAAATCAGGGCGTTTTGAATCTTTTGGGTCAGTTTTTCATTGTCTTCGCGAAAGCGGGTCAACTCCTCTAAAACCTTGGCTAAGGTGCCTCCAGCTTCGCCCGCGCGAACCATGGCCCGGTACATCTGGGGGAAATGTTGCGAGCGAGATTCCAAGGCTGCTGCCAAACTAGAGCCCTCGGTTATCTCCTGGCGAATGTCGGCCAATATGGGGCCAAAGGCCGGGTCCTGATTCTCTTGAATCAAAACCTCAAGGGCTTTATCGTAAGGGATTCCTGCGCCAGTGAGGACTGAAAATTGACGGGTAAAGGAGGTAATGGAGGCCTTAGAGATCCGGCCAGTGCCTTGGGTCCGTCGGCGAAGCGCCGAGCCCTTGTTTTTAGCCTCACCCAATTCGACTGGGAACAAACCCATCCCTTGCAACTTAAGTTGGGCTTGTTTGAGGTTTGGCGCGTCGAGTTGGCCTTTTTTGGTTTTGCCAGAGCTGTCAACCGCCTGATAATCAAAGAGGGCCACTTGGCTCCTGCTCTGGTTTATAGGGTTTTAGAAAACTTAACCTTCGGGGCCTGATCGCCCTTTAAGTAAGCATCAAAACGCATACAAATATTACGAACTAAAAGCTTGCCCCAATCTAGGACCTGAATATGGTCGGCCTCCACCTTAAGGAGCCCCTCCTCAACCATATCCTCAATACCGGCCAGTTCACCGGCAAAATAGGTCTTAAAATCCTGGTGGAAGGCGGCTTCAAACTCGACGAAGCTTAGGTAAAAGTGACACATCAATCGCAGAATGGTCCATTTGCGAATCCGGTCGTCCAGGCTTAGCCGAATCCCTTTGGCCCCGGCCAAGCCTTCAGCCTCAATCTGCTTTTGGTATTGGGACAGCGTTTTTTCGTTTTGTAAAAAATAATGTTCCGTCTCCCCGATCGAGGTGATCCCAATCCCCACCAGGTCCACCCCGGATTTTGGGCTATAGCCCATAAAATTTCGATAAAGCCGCCTCGAATGCTGAGCTTTTGACAATTCGTCGTCCGATTTGGCGAAATGGTCCATACCGATATATTCGTACCCTGCCCGACCAAAGGCCTCGATGGCCGCAAAAAAGATCTCTAATTTGACCTTTTCGTTGGGTAGGTCTTCCAAATGTATCAACTTTTGGTGGGGCAGTTGTTCAGGTAGATAGGCGAAGTTATATAACGCCAGTCGATCTGGCTTGAGGCTGATAACCTGCTCAAAGGTCTCCTTCATCGATTCCAAGCTTTGGTGTGGAAGGCCGTACATCAAATCCAGATTAACCCCTTTAAAGCCCAGTTTTCTGGCTAGGTCGATATGCGCCTTGGTGATCTCTAAACTTTGGATGCGATTTACGGCTTGCTGCACCTGGGGATTGAAGTCTTGAAGGCCTAATGACAACCGGTTAAACCCAAGCTCTGCCAGCATCTCCAACTGCCCATCGTGGGTCGAGCAGGGGTCCACCTCGATAGCCAACTCGGCCCCTTCTTCAAAAGTGAAATGCTCGCGCACTTTACCAATAATCTGTTTGAATTCAGCGTCTAGCAAAAAAGTTGGAGTCCCGCCGCCAAAGTGGAGTTGGCGAAGTTTTTTATGACTAAGGCCATAGCTCGCTAGTTTATCCAACTCGGCGAGTAGATAGGAAACGTAATCGGTCGCTTTGCCCTGATTTTGGGTGATCATGGTATTACACCCACAATAGCTACAGCGTTCGCGGCAGAAAGGGATGTGAAAATAGAGGGACAGAGGACGGTCACTGTTCGCTAGCTCGTGATACCACAATTTTTGGGTATCCAAATCCACCGGCCCCCAAACGGGCACGGTTGGATAACTGGTGTATCTAGGTCCTATAACGCTGTATTTTTGAATTAATCGGTCTGGTATGCGGTATATCTTATTCATAGCGGATTAAAAAAAATTGCCTTTGGATTCAGGAGCGGTAAAAACCAGATCGCCCCAACGTAATTTTCCCCGCCCAGCTTCTTCAACCCAGACCCAACTGCCTTCGGTACCTGATTCAGTCACTTTCCCCTTGGCAAGAATCTCTGAATACTCGATTCGACCCGTATTCACCCCTTCTTCCAATCCGCGCTCAATCCTTCGGCTTCTGAAAACGACCGGTCTTCCTGGCTTTACACCCTCAGCGGTCCCTAAGGAAATATGGACCATCTCCCGATCCCCGCGGGTCTGTAAAACCCAACCAATTATAGGGAAATGGGCCTGTAGCACAGGTTTTAGGTTTTCAATAATCCGATCTTGTTTGTCAGGGAGAAACTTAAAGGTTTCTGAAAAAACCAATTGTCCCGTGTCCACCTTAATCACCTTTAACCAAAATTGAACCTGCCGCTCCGCTTGGGTTTGTACCCTGAGTTGCCCAACAAATTGAGCGCCCATAGACTTGCCAAATTCCAAGGCTTCCATGATCGATTCAGGGCGTAGATTGCGCCATTTTTGATCCTTTAGAACCGCTTGAATTTGGGTGCGAGGGACTTGCACTAAGCCCGCTTGGGCAGCCAATTGGTCACTTACCAAAGCCAGCGTAACCAAATCGCTTTGTTCAAGCGGCTTTATTGGGTCTTTTTCTTCGAGCAGTAGCACCATTAAGGCGGGCTGATAAACCAGCTCCACTTCAGAAGGCGGAAAGGTGGTCTGCTCCTGGTCGAGTTGGGTTATCTCCAACCGCCGTGGGTCAGGCGCATGGGCGGTGCAGGCAGTTAATAGCCCCAAGCAAATTAGAAGTAATGTTTTTTTCATGGGGAATTCAGCCTAGGCCAAACCGAGTTGGAAGTAAAGGGCAAGCCCAAAGTCTCGCCCTTAACCCCTAGCCGCCCCGAAACTAGCGGAGCAACATAAAGCAGCCGCCAACGATAATCGTCGGGATGATTGCAGAAACAGCCAACCACAATGGCACCACCCCATCGGGGAAGTATTTACCCAAAATAGACTGACCCGCCGGGTTCGGCGCGTTGGCGATTACCGTTAACCCCCCGCCCGTAACTGCACCGGCGACAATGGCGTATTTGAGGCCATCGGAAAAGTCGGGCACCAAGGTCGATAGGTAGGTAATGGCTGCGTTGTCGTTAAACGCGGTCAAGAAGGTACCGGTAAGCATCAACGGCCATTCGGTCATAGAACCTAAAACCGGCTGAATCCACCAGCCTTGAAGACCCCCGTGAGTCACCAAGCCTCCCAAGAAGAAACCAACTAACATAGGAGGCTTCAGGTCTAAGCGGTTTTGGTGGTGTACGGTTGCTTGGTGGAAGCCCACATAAAACAGGAACCCGCCAATAAATAAGGCTGGGTAGTGAGCGTTCATTACCGTCCAGACCATAAAAAAGACGTTCGTACACATAATCCAGGTCGGCACCTTTTCTTCGCGAAGGTTCCAATCTATAGTTTTAGCGGTTTCATCGAGGGCATGGCCTTCTGGGCTGTCTAACTTCTTAAACTCCCAGCGGAAAGCCATAAAGTAGAGGATATTACTAATCAAGATCCCCAATGCCGCCTTCCACCCGAAATGGGTTGCCATAAAGGCCAAATCCCAACCCCAAGGTCCGGCTACCATTAGTACTGGCGGGGCCGCAAAGTGGGTAATCGTACCACCGACCGAAACGTTTACAAACAAAAGCCCGATCGTTGCGTATTTAAACTTGGAACTCGGTTTTTTGTTGTAAAACTGTTTGGAAAGTAACAACGCCGAAATGGTCATGGCCCCAGGCTCGGTAATAAAACTACCTAAAAGCGGCCCGATGGTTAATATGGCCAACCACCAAGCGGCAGTGCCCCCACCGATCAGTTTGGCGAAAACCCTTAAAAACATCTCCGCCAATTGGGTAATTGGTCTAGTCGCAGCTAGGGCCATAATGACCACCACAAACATCGGCTCCGTATAGTTCACATCGTTGATGTAATCAATAGGAGCGTGAGGCCCTTTGAAATAGGCGATAGCAAAAATCAACGCCAAGGTCCAAATCCCAAACACCGCTTCCACCTCGCCTAAGAAGTGGAACACTTCCGCTTTAAAACTCACCTCTTCCTTCACTTCACCGTGATAAAGAACGGTCTTTTCTTTGAGTTTTAATTTTTCAGCATGCGCGTGCGCGGCTTTATGAGCGGCGTGGGTAAACTTACTGGCCACAAAGGTATGCATAATGGCGAGCAAAAAGATCAAACTGGCGATTAGGTTAAGCGGCTCCGCTTGAATACGGATAAAAAGCCGTTCGCCAACCGATTTGCCTTCATCTGCGTAACTAGATAGGGGTGGAGGGAACTCAAACTCGCTATCGCCATGTCCCCCATGGGCATTTTGCCCCTCTTCTCTGGGTGGAGGCTGATAAGCAGAGGGCCGAATCGATTCATGAGTATTTAAAGGTTCAGCTTCGCCCGCTTGGGTAATACGGTCGTGATCAGTCGAAACCAGGGCTTCAGCCGACTCTTGAACCGGGGCAGCCTGGGTATTTTCCTCTAAGGCATATAAACCATTAGAACCGGTAGCTAACCCAAAGGTCAGGCAGAGCGCAAAAAGGGTTATAGCCCTTGAGAAGGTTTGCATGCATACTCCCAAAAAATTCTTTTGTTTACACGCCAAGGTTTAAAAAACCTAGATATCCCAGTACCAATATCCCAAATCAGTTCCCCCTTCAAGCATAATCTAGCTATCAAGGATGGACTCCCAAAAAAGGTAATCTCGTTTTTAGTCGGCATCTGGGTAAAAAAAATTTCGATTGGTGGTTGCATTTTTAAAACCTCTGTCTTAAAAAGGATATAAGCAGTACAAATGTTCTCTTTATTTAACGGGCCTTGCGGCCCCAGCCCTTGGGAAAAACTATGTGGGATAAGGAACGAACCCGAGCTATCGAGGGTGCCCTCTCGCAAATCGACCGGCAGTACGGGAAGGGTGCCATTATGCGAATGGATGATGGGGCCGTGGTCAACGCGCCTTCGGTATCAACAGGGATTTTAAGCTTAGACGTGGCCATGGGGATTGGCGGGATGCCCGTTGGTAGAGTGGTTGAGGTATATGGGAAAGAATCGAGTGGTAAAACCACTTTAGCACTTCACGCTATTGCTGAAGTACAAAAATCGGGTGGAGTCGCCGCTTTTATTGATGCCGAACATGCACTCGACGTTTCTTATGCCCGGCGTTTGGGGGTGAAAGTAGATGATCTATTGATTAGTCAGCCTGACTATGGCGAACAAGCCTTAGAGATTACCGATATCTTAGTCCGTTCAGGCGGGGTCGATCTGATTGTGGTGGATTCGGTAGCGGCCTTAGTGCCTAGAGCCGAAATCAATGGGGAAATGGGGGACTCTCACGTAGGTTTGCAGGCTCGGTTGATGAGCCAAGCGTTGCGCAAATTAACCGGTAACCTCAATAAGTCCCATTGCACCATTATTTTTATCAACCAATTGCGGATGAAGATTGGGGTTATGTATGGCAACCCTGAGGTAACAACCGGCGGAAACGCCCTCAAGTTTTATGCCTCGATCCGGCTGGATATCCGCCGGGTTTCAGACATTAAGCAAGGGGAACAAGTGGTGGGCAGTCGGGTGCGGGTCAAGGTGGTCAAAAATAAATTGGCACCACCCTTTAAGGTAGTCGAGTTCGACGTGATGTTTGGCACCGGGGCCTCAAAGGTCGGGGATTTACTAGACTTAGCCGCCGAGGCGGGGATCATTAAAAAAAGTGGGTCTTGGTACAGTTATGGTGACGAACGGATCGGCCAAGGTCGAGAAAACGCCAAGGCCTTTTTAGAGGAAAGAGCTGATATGGCCAAGGACCTAGATACCAAGGTTCGCGCTCATTTTGCGGTCTCTGAATTGCCCGAACCCCCGGCTAATGCAGACGCCCTTGAGGCCCCTGTTGACGCGGACGAGTAACCTCCAACAGGTACCAGGATAAGCCCACCCCTTAGGGGCTGGGCTTTTTTTAAATCAAAATCCTTTATTTGCCCCTTGCCCTTGTCTAATTTCTGCCCTATATTGAGGCAGTGTTAGCACTCAATTGTTATGAGTGCTAACTTAAAAAGACTCTTATACCAGGGTGTTACCCTTTTTTCTTAACCATTAATCGAGACGCTTAGCATGAAGATCAGACCGTTGCACGACCAAGTGATCGTCAAACGCAAAGAAGCCGAAAACAAGACCGCCAGTGGGATCATTATTCCTGATACGGCTAAAGAAAAGCCTATTGAAGGCGAAATCATTGCGGTCGGCGCTGGCCGACGCAAAGACGACGGCCAATTGATTCCCTTGGACGTAAAAGTTGGAAATCGGGTGCTTTTTGGCAAATATAAGGGCACCGAGATCACTATCGACGGTGAAACGCTGTTGATGATGAAAGAAGACGACATCTTTGGGATCATCGAAGGCTAATCCACTTTTAGCATCCAAAAACGAACCAAAAACCTACCTACAAGAAGGAATACAACATGGCGAAACTGATTAAGTTCGGTGAAGACAACCGCGCTAAGATGCTGGCTGGGGTGAACCAACTGGCTGACGTAGTCAAGGTAACCTTGGGGCCAAAAGGCCGTAACGTGGTTATCGAAAAATCCTTTGGTGCGCCCCTGATTACGAAAGACGGGGTGACTGTTGCCAAAGAAATCGAGTTAGAAGACAAAATCGAAAACATGGGTGCCCAGATGGTTAAGGAAGTTGCTTCCAAAACCTCGGATACCGCTGGCGATGGCACTACTACCG